>JABLTT010048620.1_pt1 | contig 75099 bp, 71 predicted proteins | sample 7160061 | NCBI WGS metagenome assembly JABLTT01 (sample SAMN14651232, study PRJNA627086) | human gut metagenome | isolation source: feces | host: Homo sapiens
GCAACCGCAGACCGTCCCGCACCTCTGCTGACCACCTTTGCTTCCAAGTGGTAAATCGCCATTCGTTCTCACCGTCCTTTCGTTCTTGTTTTTGTTTCTTTTTCGCAAAAAGAAAATGGGTGTCGCAGAAGAAGCGATACCCATAACAGTGAAAAACATCAGGTTGATGTTTTTCACTGGCAGTTGGCAAGTTGTTTCCAAAACGGAAACAACTGTTCTGCTGATGAAGCAAAATATAAAGCCGTCTGCGTGGACAATGACAGCAGCACCGCCGTGATGTGACATTGTCCATAAGGCTTCCGCAGAAGCCGCATCCGCCTCGCAGAGCGCACAGTTGCCGCAGGCAATACCACCGCCCCTTCGGGGTGGTGAGTAAGTGCGCCCTTCGGGAGAAAAAAGAGGAAGGCCCCCGGTTTCCCGGAGACCTCCCAGCGGACTCAATCGTGCTGCGGCAGCTTCTGCATCAGGTAATCCTCCAGCGCAGACAGCTCCATCGTCCGCACCTCCGGCAGTACTTTCTCCAAAACCGCGCCCTCCTGAATAAGTCTGCGCGTTCTGGCTTTGCGCTCCTTGACTCTGTCTCTGGCCTGTGCTTCCTCCAATCGGTGCTGCGCCTGCAACAGCTTCTTTTCTGCATCTGTCATGTGAACATCCTCCTCACTTCCGCCTCTGCCAGACGATCTCATAGCCCAGCGCGTCGGCAAGCTGGACAGCCTCGACATAGCGCAGGGATTCCCGCTGGAGCTTATTGGACAGGTTGGAAACACTGTCAGACCAGCCGTGTTCGTCCCGCAGCAGATCGACAACCTCCTGCATGGTCATGCCCTGACGGACGATGTACGACTTGATCTCATTTCTCAGTTTGGATTTCATCAACTTTTTACCTCCATATTTTCGTGATATTGGTTTTTGAGTAAGTGAACTGTGTACGCCTTGCGGTGAAAAATCTGCCATGCCGCAAATCCGCTCAGATTTCCGTTCGTGATGCCCTGTACGCAGCAGCACCCTATCGGCTTCATCGTCCGGCATGAGAACATACAGAACAGCAGGATATGCCACAGTCCGGTGCAGCAGCTTCACGCTTCGGTAAATCACCGGGTGGTGCAATGCGTTCGACCTGCGGCGAAAATCTTCACGGATTTCACAAGCATTGTTTTTTGGGGCTGCAAAATTGAGCCGCCATGTACGGCTCGGTACAGAAAAAAACCTTGTGTACGCTTCTGTACGCCGGTTTTGTGTACCAGCCGTCGGTTCAGCGGCAGATTTTACACGCTGCCGTGAAATACTCCACGATGCGCTCAAGCAAAATGGTTTTTAAGAATGGAATCAAAAACAGCCGTACAGAGTGTACGGCGTGTACGGAAATTTTGGAGTCCGCTCCTCATTTTTAATACGGCGGCGGATTGACCACCTCAATGCCCATAAAGCCACGCACCCGCTTGCCGCCGACGTGGACATTGTTGGTGGCCTCCACGTTATAAAGCCGCTCATTTTGTGCAAGCTCAGAGCTGACCCGGTTGGCAGACATGGGCTTCTGTGCGTTATCATCGCACCATCTTGTATAGGCTTCATAGATCGCCTTGGAGCTGGCTTCGCTGTCTGCCCGAAAGCGGATATAGCCCTCAGATTGCAGAAACTCGATCACATTGTTGCTGCTGCGCTTAACCGTCTCCATATTCTCTCTGGCTTTGCCCGAAATGCTGAACTGATAGTTGTTCCCAATCAGCTGGTGCAGTCCCTCCAGACACCAAAGGAAGATGCCCTCCTTTTCCAGCAGCAGCTTGTCCACCAGAAACGGATCGTCTGCTCTGCCTGCGGGCCGGTCTTTGGTGGTCAGCACGATCTGGCGGCGAAAGAAACCGTCGGACTTGTCGTGCAAGGCGGTGAGCGCACCGTTTCCGAAGCAGAGGAACCGGACATAGAGCTGGCTTTGGTAACTCTGGACGCCCTTGCGCTCCATGTCCATTTTGCACTCGGATGTGACGATGGATTTGATATAGTTGGTCTTGGGCAGGGCGCTCAAATCCATATCATCGTCCACCATCAGGAGCTTGTTCTCCAAGTCCGCACGGCTGAACCGGTTGCTCTCCACCTTCTGGATGCTGGTGGTATTCATGCTGTCACCCAACAGCGAGCGCATGACCAGTCCGATGCGGCTTTTGCCCTCGCCGCCCTTACCGATGAGCATGAGCATCTTCTGTCCCTTGGTGGTTGGTAGCAGACAGTAGCCGAGAAACTCCTGCAAGGTGGGAATATCCTCCGGTTGCAGCAACTCGGACAGGAATTGCAGCCACTTTTTCGGAGTGGGCGCGTCAGGGTTGTAGGCGACCGTCAGCCGGTTGTTGCAGTAGCTCTTGTCGGCGGTAAAGCTGCCGTCCATGAAGTACGTTCCGTTGGCAACATGGATGCGGTCGGTTTCAATGGGCAGCGGCGGCGAATACGCTTGCAGCTTGATGCTGGCAAGCAGATTTGTCACAACTTTGGACAGCCCGGAGGTCAGAACTCCGGAGATTTCCTCCAGAATGAGATTGCCGATTTGTCCCTCGTCCTCAATCAGCCCATCCACCGTGAACAGCCGCCCACGCACACATTTCATGGGGTGCTTGTCCAAAAACTGCTGGCAGAACAGCACTTCATTGATGTGTCTGCCGTCGTACCAGTCAGGCCACGTCTGCGGTGTCATATCCATCTTCAAATTCCTCCTTGTGAATTTCGTCTAATCTTCTTCGCAGCCTGTCCAGCTTTCCGTCCACCATCTGCTGATGAATCACTTCGGCACGTTCAGGGGAATCACCTGCGCACAGAATATCTAAGTGGTATTCGGTCTGGTCGAGCTTGTGACAGGCTTCCACGAACCGGGCGTGAACAGGCGCGTCAGGCGACTGCGGCGCATACCGCACCTTCCAATCCCGCAGCACACGGGCGTAATCCGACAGAACAGAAAAGCACAGCCGCTCGTTTTCCATGAGCTGCTGTGCTTCTGTTCGGATGCGCTTTGCGTGGAGTGCTGCTGCGCTGGGCGGCTTGTCCGGGCTGAGATGAAAATCTGCCATCAGCTTCCGCGCCGCATCATAGGGCGAAAGCTGAAACAGCTTGCCCACAAAGTCGATCACATCCCCGTGCTCCCCGCAGGCGAAGCAATAGTAATGATCGTCTGCCACATACAAACTGGGATGTCGGTCGTTGTGAAACGGGCAGAGGGCCATGCCGTAGCGGTTGACTTCCACGCCGTACAGCTCCGCTGCCTCCCGGCAGCTTACGCCGTATTTGACAATTTCAAAAAGATTCATTGTTCCTCCATTTCTGCGCAAAAAACGGCGGCCTGCCCATTGAGGGGCAAGCCGCCGGTTGCGTCTTATCTTATGCTGATTTCGTTTCTTTTTCGTTCTTAGCTTCTCGTAGAGCTTTCTTCCGTGTGCCCTGCCGCTTGATCTGTGCTGCATACCGACAATCGTCACTGCAATATTTCACGTCTGACCTTGTTGTGGTAAACACCTTACCGCAGTTTTCGCAGGCACACGCCCGACTGCGGATCTCTGCCGCCTCCTGCCGGTAGAATTTTGCACGGCAGTTGGGGCCGCAGAACAGGGTGTTCGTCCGCTTGGATGCAAATTCCTGCCCGCAGCACTTGCAGGTCAGCGTAACCGGAACGCCCACTGTGCGTTCCCCAGATTTCAACTTCTGGTAGCGCTCCCGGCTGCGAATGCGCTCTTTCTTCAAAAACTCCTGCCGCTTGATTTCTTCCTCGGTCAGCTCCGGTGCGGGTAACTCAAACTGCCCGATAAAGCGAAGGTGAATTTCCACCTCCTGCACCCGGTCGCCATCGATGCGCTCCGGGGCGTGGACGATGATTTTCTCAATAAACTCGTTGATCATGGGCGTGGTCAGCTCGGAGAAGTCCGTGTACTTCCTTGCCATCTCCAGAAACTGCTCCACACGGGCGGTGTCCTCTGCGAAAGCGGACAGCCTTTCTTCCGCTTCTGTGACAGAGGCTTGCAGCGTTTTTTGCTCGGCTTCGTAATCTGCCAGCAGACTGTCAAAGCGTTCATCGGTGATGCGCCCGACGGCAAAGGATTCATAGAGCTTTTTGATGATAGTATCCAGCTCGGCAATGCGCTTTTTGTCCTTACTCAGCTTTCGTCTGGCGTCCTTGGCCGCTTCTGCCTGCCGGAGCTGGGAAGCAGAGCGCACCTTTTCCATGAACGCTGCCTGATTGGAAATTGCGAAGGTGCTGACCGTGCGGATGGTGTCCAGAATCAGGGTACGCAGGGCCTTGGTCGTGATATAATGGCCGCAGCAGGCGGCAGTTCTTTTCTGGCGGGCGAGGGTATAGGAGGAACAATCGAAGAAATCAGAGGGATAGGGATTATTCTCCGTGCCGCCTTTGGAGCGGTGGTTATACATCTTCTCGCCGCAGTCGGCGCAGTACAAAAGGCCGGTCAGCGGATTCGCTTCCCCCAGCGTGTCGATGCGCTTGGGCGTCTTGCGGAGCTTCTGGGCAAGCTCCCATGTTTCTCTGTCCACAATGGCCTCGTGGGTATCTTCAAAGATCAGCCAATCCTCCTTGGGATTCATTACGGCGTTTTTATCTTTATAGGACTGCTTGTGGGAGCGAAAATTCACCGTATGCCCCATATACTCCGGCTTGGAGAGAATCTGCCCCACGACATAGCCGCTCCAGTTATAGGGATTTGAAAATTCCTCCTTGCTTTTCCAGATGCCCTTGCCCTGCTTGCCGAAGTACACGGCGGGCGTCTCCACCTTATCCTCAAAGAGAATACGGGCAATATCGTAGGGTCCTTTGCCCTCGATGGTCAATCGGAAAATGCGGCGCACCACGGCGGCGGCTTCCTCGTCGATCAGCCAATGGTATTTGTTTTCCGGGTCTTTCCTGTAGCCATAGATAGCACAGTTGGTGGTAGGCTTGCCGGATTCTCCCTTGACCCGGATGGCGGTTTTCTGCTTGCGGCTCAGGTCGCGCAGATACCATTCGTTCATGATGTTGAGGAAGGGGGCAAACTCGTTGCTGTTCTGGTCATCGCTGTCCACGCTGTTGGCGATGGCGACAAAGTGAACGCCGTGCTGCCGGAAGAATACCTCCGTGTAAAAGCCAGTTTGCAGATAGTCACGCCCCGCCCGGCTCATATCCTTGACGATCACATGGGCAACCTTGCCCGCCTCAATATCTGCGATGAGCTGCTTCCATGCCGGACGCTCGAAATTGCCGCCGCTCCAGCCGTCGTCGGTATAGTGACGGCAGTTGGTGTAGCCCCTCTGCTGGGCATAGCTTTCGAGGTATTTTTTCTGATTCACGATGGAGTTACTATCCCCGGCATTGTCATCGTCGCGGGACAGCCGCTCATAGAGAGCGGTAATTTTGCTTTCAGTCTGTTTCACGCTCATGATGCGCTCCTTTCAGACTGTCGGCTCATTTGTGGTGTCTCCATTATACCATAGGTTCCGTCGTTTGTAACCATATCATTGCGTATAATCCGCAAAATTTTATCCTCCATGGTCTCGCCGCCGTTTTCATTGAACACGACTTTGACCTTGTAGGTGGTGCCGCCGATCCGGTGGATGATAAACTGTTCTCGTTTGTTCTGCTCCATAGGCATCCTCCTTGCGTGATTGGTTGGTTTTTGATATAATGTGTTTGGTTCCGTTGGCTGTAAGCTAACCGTGGCTTTCTGTTGGTTTTCCATGCTCCACATCCTCCTTTTCTTCGCTGATGGCTCGGAAAGTAACCCGTGTAACTTGTGCTAAGATTACTTCATCTACTAATAGGAGAAATACGGGGTGTAAATCGGAACTGCTTTTGAAAAAAAGAAAAATATTTTTTCGGGGAGGTGAAGCTGTCGTGGAATCATGGGAGGATGAACTGCTGCTGGATGATGATTTTTCCGATGAGGAAGAAGATGCCGAGGAGCAAATAGAGGAAACCGGCCTTGAAATGGATGCGGACGGCTTTGCCGATTGGGAGGATTCGTCTGACACTGCGCCGGTGGATGAGACGCTGGAGGAAGCGCTTGCAGAGGAACACACGCTGGAGCTGGAAAGCGAGCTGGAGCAAGACGAGCACCCCAGAGACTACAACGCCGAGCTGGAGGACGAGGAAGAGGAAGCCGCGCCCACCAGCGAAAAACGGCTCAAGCGGGAAATTCGTGCAGAGGCGTTGAAGCGTTTAGAGGAAGCAGCCCGGACGGAATCCGATTTTCTGACTGTGGTAGACGAGTGGAACAAGCTGGACAGGAACCGGGAGCGCAGGGAGCGTGACCATGAAAATCTCCGCGGGGATGTTCCGTTGGAATTTCAGGCGGTGCCTGAACCGAAGATCGCCCCGCTGTGGATGAATCTGCCGAGGTTCCGCCAGCTTTGTCAGGGAAATTTTCTCGACATCATCTTCTCCTGTCCCTACGAGCTGCATGAGCTGACAGCAAACCGTTTTCTCTCCAAGCTCTTTTTTACCCTCAGTGATGAGCAGAAGGAGGTGCTGTATTACCTGTTCGTCAAGCAATACAGCGCCGCACGGCTTGCCGCCATCCGTGGGCAGTCCGACCGGAACATCCGAAAGCTACGGATGACCATTCAGAAAAAGCTGCAAAAGCGGATGTACGAGCATCTGAGCGAAAAGCTGGAAAACGATCATGGCCTTACCCTGCGGGAGCGCGAGTTCATGGAAGAATATGAATCGCTATTGCAAACCATGGGCAAGGATGCCGTGATCCGCCGGGAAAACAAAACGAAGCCGAGGAAAAAGAAAACCGCCCTTGACGATGCCAAGGACGGTTGATACAATAGTAATATGGTTAATATATAGATAGATTACGATTTGAGAGGAACAGCGTCATGAACAATCTGTTTGCGCAGTCCCGTTCCCATTGGGTGCGGTATGACCGCTATGAGATCAAGATCGGCAAGGACGGAAAGCGCTATATTACGCCGGAGAAGGCGGCAAAGCCCGACATCTATAACCCGCTGAAGGAGTCCTCCGAGATGGTGCTGGAGGCACTGAATGTGGGGATGTTGATGATGAACCGCAGGCCGGAAGATGTGGTGGAAAAGGCGATTCTGTCCTTTGTGACCCATTACGGTCTGTTGGGGCTGATGACGGCACTGCCCACTACGCCGTCCTTCATGGATTATGAAGCAGTTTATCTGCCGAAGAATCACTTCATCAAGGAAGAAAGCATGGCAACAGAGGATTACCTTGCGCTGTTCTATCCATTTGACAAGCTGGATGTGGTGAAAAAGGGCGTGGAATCCAGTTGGAATGTTTCCGGGGATAATATGATGATCGCCCTGACGATGACCTTCATGGAGGAACCCATGGCGAAGAACATGAGCTTTCAGCGGGAGTACGCCGAGCCGTATGACTGGGTAGCACAGCAGTTCAAGGATTGGGCATTCACGCTGACCACCTCCATTCTGTACTACAATGACTACGACAGCATTGATGAGGACACAAGAAATCTTTACCGCAAGGCCATGGCTGCCTTCGGCGGCATTGCGCCTACCTATCATATTGAACTGCTGGAGAAGCCGACCATCTATTGGGACTTCCATTCGTTGCTGCTGGGCATCCAGATGATGTTCAGCTTCATGCTGGTGGGCGATGCAAAACCCCTGCGGCTGTGCAAGCACTGCCAGAAGGTGTTCCTCGGCAGTCGGGCCAATTCCGCGTTTTGCAGCGCCCGGTGCAAGAATCAGTATAATGTCTATAAGAGCAGAGGAAAAAATAAGGGACAGGACGGTGAGAATGATGATTGACCGCTGGGTCGCAGAAGCGACCGAATGTGATTTCAAGGTCGCGCTGGAGGTAAAGAAGCCGAAAAGCTGGCTGAAAAGCGTCAGCGCCTTTGCAAACGGCATCGGCGGCACGCTATTTTTCGGGATTGATGATGACAGAAACGTGATAGGCTTGTCGGATGCACAGACCGATGCAGAGGCAATCAGCCGGTTGATCAAAGAGCGTATCACGCCTTATCCGAGTTTTATCCTCACGCCAGAACGGGAGGACGGCAAGGATATTCTTGTGCTGTCTGTGTCCGCAGGGCGCTCCACACCGTATTACTACAAATCAGACGGCATTATGGAGGCATATATCCGCATCGGCAATGAAAGCGTGATCGCCCCGTCCTATGCGCTGAATCAGCTGATTCTCAAGGGAATGCACCGCACCTATGATGAGCTGATTTCCGAGTATGATTTTAAGGATTACGCTTTTTCCAAGCTGCGGGAGCGGTATAAGGCGTGGACAGGAAACAGCATGGAAGAAAAGCTGTTCGATTCCTTTGATATGCGGGATGAGAATGGCAAGCTGACCAACGCAGGCGCTTTGCTTGCGGATGATTCTCCCATCCGACATTCCCGCCTGTTCTGCACACGTTGGAACGGCCTTGATAAAAGCGGCGGCATGGTAGATGCACTTGACAGTGCGGAATTCTCCGGCAGCCTGATCATTCTGCTCAATGAGGGCGTCAGCTTTGTCAAGCGGAATATGAAAACGCGCTGGAAGAAAACCGCCGATTCCCGTGTTGAGATGCCAGACTACTGCGAACGAAGCGTTTTTGAGGCGCTTGTCAATGCGCTGATCCATCGGGATTATCTGATTTTGGGCAGCGAAGTCCACATCGACATTTACGATGACCGCCTTACCATATATTCTCCCGGCGGTATGGCAGACGGCACACGGATACAGGAGCGTGATCTGTCCAGCATTTCCTCCACGCGCCGCAACCCTGTCCTTGCAGATATTTTCGGACGGCTGGGCTATATGGAGCGGCAAGGCAGCGGCTTTAAGAAAATCACGGAAACCTACCGCGCCGCTCACAATTACCGTGACGAACTGGAGCCTAAATTCTATTCAGATGCCAGTTCTTTTCAAGTTACGCTCTATAATCTAAATTATGGAACAGTGGCAACTGCAAGCAAGGTTACGATTGAGGATGAAAATATTGCGATTGAGGTTGCGATTGACCGGCTGAACGCAAGCCAAGGTACGATTGCAAAGGCAAAAGCGGTATTTGCAAATATGGGCGTTGATGGTGTCTTTGGTCGCTCCGATATCGCTACTATCACAAAGGATTCTGTTACTGCCGCAGGCAATCTCATTACAAAACTGAAAAATGCGGATTTGATTGAGCCTGTCAGCGGCTTTGGAAAGGGCAAATACAAGTTTGTAGCACCAAAAGAATAAAGATAATGACCGTTATCGGCCATACAACCAATAACGGGCATTTGTCATTCATATACAAGCTCGGTTAAAACGATTTCCTCCGCACGGTTGCGGATGCTGTTCATGCGGCGCACCCATTCCATTTGGTCGGCGGCTTTGAGCGCTTCGGTCACATCTTCCTGCCTTGCCATATCGGAAACGATGATTGCCATACGCTCGTTGCAGGCTTGGTCGATCTCGGCAAGGTGCCGATGCAGCGTTCCGCTTGTGAGCAGGCTTGCATAGAGAACCGGACGATGTTCTTTCAGATAGCTGCGGCGCATACGCCCGTACTTGCCGATCTGGTATTCTGGTTCGTCCGGCAGCGCAAGGTTCGGGATAAGATAATCACCCTCCTGACGGTAAGTGCCGCCCATTTCCTCAAATAGAGATTTCATAAAGTTCAGCTCCTTTTTGTGTTGATTTGCAGCGGTTATAAGGATTATTCTGCTCCTTTCCTACAACTGCTGTTCCATTCACCACAAATGAGCCGCAGTCATATGTATTAGGTGGGAGAAACCACCCTCTACATAGTAACTCTTGATGAACTATACTGTTACTCTCTCCAGCATTATCATCATCACGAGACAGTCTTTCATACAAAGCAGTAATGCTATTGCTTTTATCTTTTTTTCTTCTCATGCTGAACTCCTTTCTTCAATTCCTATCCACTCCTTACGCTCACAAAATATCACATCGATAAATCTAGCATCAGGGAAAGACCGTAGATATCCGATTTATCGACCCACGGCACAGCCTGAGAAATCTGAGTAAGTGAGAAGCCGTGAGTAATCATATTCTGGCACACCTGCATATAAATCAGTACATTTTTCTGTCTGGAAACCAGATTTTGCAGATGCAGTTTAATTTCCCAATCATTGACCTCACGGCCATACTTAATCGCTTTCACAATACGAAGCATCGGATGATCGGTCTCGCGGATCTCTTTCACCCATTTCTCACGCTTTTCCTCAAATTCTTCCATGGACATATCCATAAATTTGCCCTCCTTAATGTCAGTGATGATATCCGGATACTTCTTGCTTCCCCAGATATCCAGATATGAGCAGCGGGCTTCTACCGGAGTGAACAGCACCTCCAGCAGATACTCCAAATCGGGATCCGAGTCCACTCTTGAACCGAGCCCCAACCCGATATCATAGCTTTCTTTGGAGATCAGTTCTTCCAATGTGTCGTGCAAATCAAACATCTCATGAGTGTCCGGATAAACATAATTTTCCATCATATGAATTTCTCCTTTCTTCCAAAACAACGGTTTTTCTTCCGTCTTCGTTGTTACGGTTTCGTTTTCCAGTTCAATTTTTTCGTTGCAACTATATCATCATCGAATCGAATTTCTAATTAGCGGTTTCTGCGGATAACGTTTTGAGTCAAATTTTCGCTCAGACGTTCCTGCCTGAAATCATAAAGCGCTTTATCATAATTCCGGTATCGGTATTCCGTTCATTTCAGCATTCGCCAAACCGTTGCCGCCACTATATCATCAAGTTTTTTAAATTGCAAGAGGGTATTTTTCTGATAATCAGATGTTTCAGAAGTAAAAAGAAACTACATATATTTAAGATATAAAGGGAAAAATTGACTTGGCGTCGTCCTTATTTAAGATATAACGGGAAACGTGCTTTCCGGTTTCATACCTCTTATTTAAGGTATGACAGAAAACACGTTTTTCATTTTTAACACTCTTATTTAAGATATAAAGGGAAAAATTCCCTTCATTCTGATCCCTTATTTAAGGTTTAAAGGGAATATTTAAGAAATGAAGGGAAAATAACAAAAATCTATTACAATTCCTCCACATTCTCAACTACTTTTCCATCTCTCCAGATGCGCTCCAGATCATAAAACAGTCTGTCATCGCGGGAGAAAATGTGTACGATCAGATCGCCGTAATCCATCAGGATCCATCCGGCAGTCTGATAGCCCTCGATCTGACGGCACTCATGACCGGCTTTGCCGAGTTCTTCCTCTACATTATCTGCCATTGCCTTTACCTGGCTGGCGTTGCTTCCGTCTGCGATGACAAAGTAATCAGCCAGTACAGATACTCCATGAATATCAATGACGCGAATATCTTCGCCTTTTTTATCTTCCAGCGCCTTTACGGCAAGTTTGGTCAGTTCTTTTGCTTCCACGGGGATTATCCTCCTCATTATTTTATTTAAATCCTGTTAATGTGTCTATTGATGAACATGACGTTCATGATAGTATTCCCAGGTCTGTTCGGTTGTATCATCCTCTGCCGTGCCCGTTTCCTTTAAATAATTGCGGGTGCTGTCCAGAATCTGATACAGCGCTTCGTCCAGATCTTCAAATGCAAGACGGCGGAGCTTCGGCAGATTTGGCGCCTTATCACGGCGCGGTTCGATGTAATCGGCTACGTACAGGATCTTGTCTAACAGGGACATCGCCGGTTTTCCGGTCGTATGGCAGGCGATTGCAGATAAGACCTCTGGATCGGTAATACCATACTTGTGTTCTGCCATCCATGCGCCTAATTTTGCATGAATCACAGCCGGAGCCCGCAGTTCACCTTCAGTCAGTTCAATGCCATGCTCCTGGCATTTGCAGATGATAGTCGCATCATCATAGCGCTTTGCACAGTCGTGGAGAAGTCCAGCCATCTCCGCCTGATCCAGATTGGCACTGTAACGCATTGCCAGAGCCATACATGTGTATGAAACACCCAGCGTATGTTCATAGCGCATCGGGTTCAATTTCTTTTTCAAATGCTTCCGTATCTCTGTAATTCTTTCGTCCATTACACATTTACCTCCTGATACAAGCCGTGCTGTTCGATATATTGACAGACTTCCTTCGGCACCAGGGAACGAACGTCTGCTGCGTGTCCTGCCCGGAAAGCCGCGCGGATCTCCGCCGAAGCGACATCCATTTCACGGCAGTGAAGACGCAGAATATGCGCCTGATATTTCTGGTTTAAATAGGAAATCTGCTCATCCAGCGAACGATCCGCCTCCTCATGCTCTCTTGCTGCCGCCAAAAATGTGACGGCTGGAAGAACATATTCGGGATGATACCATTTTTCAATGTCCATAATTGAGTCTGCGCCCGCGATAAAGAAAAATTTCACATCCGGATATTCTTCTTTCAATAAGCGAAGCGTGTCTGCTGTGTAGGTATTTCCGCCGGTTCTGCGAAGTTCAAAATCAGACAGCTTAAAATAAGGATACGGCGCGATCGCAGCTGCAGTCATTGCCAAACGGTCCTTTGCCGCTGTGATCGTATGATCTTTTTTATGCGGCGGGATCCTGGAGGGCATATACCAGATGCAGTCAAGATCATATTCTTCATACGCCTGTATTCCCAACATGATATGTCCATTATGGATCGGGTCAAATGTTCCCCCCATAATACCGATCTTTTTCATCGTCATCCGTATCCTTTCTGTCAGAGATTCATTCGCAGAATGCAGCCCCTTTATTTTGGCAGAACGATCTTACGTTTCTTCTCGTCCTTTGCCTCTTTATAAAGAACAATTTTCTTGCCGATTACCTGTACTACCTGTGCGTGGGTACGCTCAGCCAGAACGGCTGCCAGCTCATTGCCGTCATCGACGCAGTTCTTCAGAATATTCAGTTTAATTAACTCGCGGGCCTCCAGTGCCTCTGCCACAGCAGCGGTCAGTTCTGGCGTCAGGCTGGATTTGCCGATCTGGAAGATCGGATCCATGGTCATCGCGAGACCTTTTAAATAAGCTCTCTGTTTGCTTGTCATAAAATCTATCTCCTGTTAAAATTCAAACTCAGATCCAGTGTGGATTTCTGAGTTTGAAATATTGTAAATGTCAATTATTTATAGTAATCAAATTCAAGACCATACATACGAACTGTATCGCTCTCTTCGATGCCAGCCTCTTCCAGCTCAGCCAGAATACCGCTGTCCTTTAAGAATTTCTGGAAGAACTGGAAGCCCTTCTCAGAATCAAGGTTTGTGTAACCAAGCATCTTCTCGATCTTCGGTCCTTCTACCACATAAATACCATCTTCATTGCGTTCCACGGTATATGGAAGATTCTCGCCCTGATACTGGTACTCAAATTCTTTTTCGAAAATAACTGGCTTGCGGTCAACCGTTTTCAGCAGATCATTTACATGGTAAAGGAGCTCTTTTACACCCTGTCCGGTAACTGCAGAAATGGCAAATACCTGGATGCCTTCCGGCTCAAATTCGCGTTTTAAGCGCTCTACCGGGTCTTCCCAGTCCTCTTCGCCGGTATTGTAAATCGAATCTACCTTGTTGGCAGCAATCACCTGCGGACGCTCTAAAAGCGACGGATTATATGCTTTTAACTCCGCATTGATGGTACGGATATCTTCAACCGGATCACGTCCCTCGACGGATGCCGCATCCACAACATGAACGAGAACCTTGGTTCTCTCGATATGGCGCAGGAAATCGTGTCCCAGACCGATTCCCTGGGAAGCACCCTCGATGAGCCCCGGAATATCTGCCATGACAAAGCCTTGTCCATCCTGCAGATCAACCACGCCAAGATGCGGGTTCAGCGTCGTGAAATGGTAATTGGCAATCTTCGGACGTGCATTGGAAACGCGTGAAAGCAAGGTCGATTTACCGACGTTCGGGAAACCAACCAGACCAACATCTGCGATTACCTTTAATTCCAGCTGTACCCAGAGTTCCTGTGCCGGCTGTCCCGGCTGTGCATACTTCGGAACCTGCATCGTCGAGGTCGCAAAGTGCATATTTCCAAGACCGCCCTTGCCACCTTTTAAAATCACTTCTCGGCGGTTCTCGCCGGACATATCCGCGATTACCTTACCGGATTCAAAATCCTTGATAACGGTTCCTTCCGGAACCTTGACAATCAGATCCTCGCCGTCTGCTCCGTGACAGCGGCGCTTTCCGCCCTGCTCTCCGTCGCCAGCCACATATTTGCGGACATGACGGAAATCGGTCAGGGTATTCAGTCCGTCGTCCACTTCAAAAATGACATCGCCGCCGCGACCGCCATCGCCGCCGTCCGGACCGCCAGCAGCTACGAAAAGTTCCCGGCGGAAGCTGACATGACCGTCGCCGCCTTTTCCGGATCTGATATAAATTTTTGCACTGTCGGCAAACATAAATACCTCCTTCTGATCTGAAAGAAGCTCCATACAATCCGTATGGAGCTTCTTTATAATTATTCGTTAATTGTTCTCGGGTAAACAGAAACCTGCTTTTTGTCTCTGCCCTTTCTTTCAAACTTTACGACGCCGTCAACCATAGCGAATAATGTATCATCTCCACCGCGTCCTACGTTCACACCTGGATGAATCTTGGTTCCGCGCTGTCTGTAAAGAATGTTGCCAGCTAATACGAACTGTCCGTCTGCTCTCTTCGCACCAAGTCTCTTGGACTCAGAATCACGACCGTTCTTTGTGGAACCAACACCTTTTTTATGAGCGAATAACTGAAGGTTCATTTTAAACATGCGTTACACCTCCCTGAATCGAATTTTAATGTATTTATCTCCATAACTCTCCGCGATATCGGTAAGTCCAAGTATCAGCGAATCCATCAGGAGTTTTGATTCCGCACTTACAGTACCGGTAAAATGAAAAATAAACTGACCTGTCTTTTCATCCACACTGCCCTTAAAACCGTCATCGGTAAATTTCTCCACCGAATTAGCCATATTGACAGTCAGAACGGATACAGCCGCACAGACAATATCTTTGCCGTACTCATCATATCCAGCATGTCCCTTTACTTCCACTCCCGTGGTACATCCTTTGGAATCGGAGTATACGTCTACTTGAATCATTTCAATTAAGCGTTGATCTTTTCGATCTTAACTTCTGTAAAGAGCTGTCTGTGACCATTTTTCTTATGGTAGCCAGTTTTTCTCTTATACTTGTAAACGATAACTTTTTTGCCTTTGCCTTCTTTAACAACTGTTGCGGATACAGTAGCACCCTCTACAGTCGGGCATCCGATCTTCATCTCACCGTTGTTAACAGCCAGAACCTGATCGAAAGTAACAGCTTCACCTGCAGCAGCACCGAGTCTCTCAACTTTGATTACATCGCCCTCGGCAACCTTATACTGCTTACCACCTGTTGCAATAATCGCGTACATCTGATGGCACCTCCTATTATCATTACTCGCCAGCTATGGCGGCTTGCGCACTTTTAGCCTCGCTGTGCGGCACACTTAAGTATTCTAGCATCGGAATATGGATCTGTCAATGGTTTTTTCTTGAATTTGGGAGAAAATTTCAAACCAGTGTTACGGATAAAGCTGCTTTTTCCAAGTCCTCATAAGTACCACCAAATTGTTCAAGGGCTTGTTCCTTCGTTAATATACCTTTTTCAATCAGATTTAAGAGTATTTTAGCCATACCTTTGGCTTCACCTTTTTTCTCGCCTTCTTTTAGGCCTCTTGCTACACCAATCTTCTCCCCTTCCGCAAACTCCGCCTTCCTTATCAATTCCGTTTCCCGTTTTTCATCATATTCGAAAATACACACCTCTATCGCCTCCGCTCGATTCTTCCTCAGAAACTCTGCCAATATATTTTCATCGATACATTCCGTCACAGCCTTTTCAACCGCTTGATTGATATCTTTGTATTCAATCGCATACTGCCGTATTTTATGAACCAACAGCATATACTCTTTCAACAACCGGCAGGTTTCCAGGATCTCCAGATTTTTATCCAGATTTATATTTAAAACCTTCACAAGCAATTCCAGCTCAGGATGTTCTGTCTTCTGCATGAACGAATGTGACAATTTAAGCAGACCCTCCGCCTCCCGCTCTTTTTCTCCATTGTAGAATACTACAAAATGCGGTGTTGGCAATTCCACCAATGCCGATGCGTACAAGGTCTGGTTCCGGACCAGCATCTGGTACTCTTTTGCCACATAGAACAGAAAACGCAGTGGCATATTCGGATTCCATGTCGATTGATGTTCATATAAGTTTAACTGCATATCCAGCAAAAATGCCTGATCGTTTTTCATATTCATATATACAGCATTTTTCAGCGTCACAATCTCCAATTCTTTCGGATCTGTATAATGTGAATGATTCACTGCATTGTACAGACTCAGCAGATTCTCCCTTGTGCTGAACAGCATCCTGAACAGCGTGTCCTTGTGATTTCTCCGCACCCTCATTAAATTCCCCATAATTCTCCCCTTTCTGACAGGAGAATCTGGCTTTTCTGAGAATCTCCTGCCATTTCGTATTGCCAAGTTGGATAAGCATAAGATTTCTCAGATTAATAATTAGAATATAAGATTGCTTGAATTGCAGATAAAGAAATATATATGCTTGATGAGTTAAATGTAACATATCTGGTTCAGATATGCAAGTAAGAATTTTGCAACTATTTATTCTGTAAATACGCACAAACATATAACGGGTGTATTTCCTGTATGTGAAATGATACATACAATATGATTAAAAAAGTTTCTATATATTTATGCAAAAATAAGGAAGCTTTTTTCAAAAACCATATTATGCATAAACCTATTTGCAACACTTGGAGATTTTAAACCCAGTAACGGGGGAAGGAGAAAATAGCAAATATCTTTAAGCCAGTTCCATTAAACGATTGACACAGCGGAAAAAGGACAAGTCTATACAATCATTACATTATACAGACTTGCCCTTTTGCCATTTATTAAATGATTTTCTAATTAGACGTCTAACTATTTTTCGCCAACCGTTCCTCCCGATGCCATTTCAAATACTGATATGTAAACTTTTTCTTCACATCTTCTTTTGCCATTCCGCATTCCATACAAAAACTATCTTCACACCGGGTGCCGCAGCTGCAGATCCAGGTGCCGTCTTCATGAATTTCCGGCATGGTTTTCATACGACTCAAAATTTCATCTGAAAAAACATAATCTAGTTCATTATCAATGTCTGCAACAAAAAAATGTTCCCGGTTGATGGGTATTTCTGTCGCTGCTCTGGTTAGTGGCTGCTCCGTTGCCTCTGCTGCGGATACATTGTTTATAGGCTGCATATTGGATGACGCTTTTTGTGACAATGTTTCATTTGCGCTGACGCTTCTATTTTTACTGGTATGACTGGTAATAAGGTACATGAGAGTGAATCCCCCAAAACAAATCATAAACGACTGCCATCTGAAAAAGTTTATATGAAAATTCCGATTAAAAAATAGATTCAAACACACCCCGGCAAACGCACCACCCAGACCGAACAGAAAAGCCTTGTTTGAGAGCGAAAAATCAAGCGGAGTTGCATCCGTTTTTTGCGTTAGCTTTTTAGCACAAAAATATCCGATTCCATAAAAGCCTAAAAAATATAAAATATCCAGTATGAAGCTCATCCGGTTTCCATAATAAATTTTATAATAGAAATAATAAAATGGATTCCAGCCCCTTATCAGATTAAACAGGAATGCTATGACAAGCATCGTAATTCCAGCAATTACAGGGGTAAAGGAATTTGATGTCCCATTTGGGTTCGTTTTGGAAACCTGAACCGGCGTTTGATTTTTTATCTGCGTATCGAATTCTGTTTCCTCTTTTTTCTTCCGCGTCATCCACATCTGAAAGAAAAAGCCCATTGTAAACAAAACCACGCAGAGAACGATCGTCTCAGATGATTCTAACTCCATCATAAACCCAAGGGTTGAACTCAGTGTCATGGCACCGGAAAATGACGTCAGAAATACAATCGCCACCTTAATAAGAATACAAGCCAGAACGCCCATGAAAATACCTACCATGATAGACGGGCTGACAATGGAACTGTCAAAATCTCCCGTTCCGACAAGTGCCACAATCATAATTAGCATTCCTGTTCCAAAAGCCTGTAAGAAAACGCCGATATAAAAGAGATACCAGGACAGGAATGCACCCAGTGCGCCGATACAGAACGCACATAGAAGAACTCCCATCTCAGACTGAGAAAATAGTCCGATAACTGCTCCAATGACTGCCCCAAACAGAAAACCCTGAATCAAAATTACCAGTCGGTAAAGTTTGTAGCCGAAAAAGCAGTACATCAGTCCGGAGATAATGTTAAAAAAAACTATCACCATTGCAATCAATTCGAGTATATCGCTCAAATCGGATGGCAGTTCATTTATAAGATCGAATATATACATACTTATTGAAATCCCCTTGTGTAAATTTGAGTTCTTCTTTTGATATATTTTACTTTGAACATTTTAAGCTTTATTTCTTAAAATAATCATATATTCCCCGATTCTCTATAACAAACATCCCATCTTCAAAACAAAAGGTAGTTTTGGTCGAATCGGTTTCCCGTTCGGTTGGAATCCCTTTAATCCATACAGCATCGGTTCCAGCCTGTCCGGCTTCGTCCGCCCACATCATAAGCTCTGGTAAACTCAAATTTCCTTCGTAGATGGACTGCATATAAATTTTATAGCCATCCACCGTTATTATGATTGCACTTTCAGCTCCTAATCGGTCACGGTCCATATATTCGCCACCTTCCGATTTATAGAAATAGTATGTACCTGCAAAACGGCTGAAATCATTGACGGATGGGTCTGTATAAACCGGAACCTTGCGCGTGTTGACTTCATCTCCAAAGCATAATGCACCGTCATTGTTTGTGCTTACACTGCTATCGATGAAATGATTGGTTAATAAATAGCCCTGCTCATCAAATCCATAATATTCTGCGATACCGTCATTGTTTCCGTCGATCCAGTTCCATGAATTATATGGATAAGAACCGTCTGGATTCAAATACCACCAGCCTTTCGGATCTTTTTGCCAGCTGCCTGCCTTATATGCCGGAAATGCATCGGCGGCAAATGCAACCGTAGCTGCCGAAACGATCGTAACAGCTGATAAAATTCCAGTCATAAAAATCTTTAAATGTTTTTTCATGGATAATTACCTCCTCATATAATCAAGTGTTTTTCATTGAAAGTTCTAGGTTTTTCAACCCAATTTAATCTTCTCTTAAATGGCATATTTCCTGACCGGTGCAGCGTCCGGTTAGAAGTTGGCAATCCACTACTTTAAAATCTAATTCATATAATTGGATCCGATTCTCCCTGGAAAGATTGGTCCATGTTGAGCATTGGTTACCATTTGTAATCGGTATCGATTCAAAATGGAGGGACGAATTAATTTTATAAGCCTCGTTCACCATATCGCCAGAGTATTGCACAACAATATCATTTCCCTGATACTGCATCAATTTTGTATCTATTTCGTGTCCTGAATAAGTATCAATCCGATCCAGCACCTCAACCTTACCATTTTGGATTGTTAAAAGTTCAATTTGAGCAGGTCTTCTATTACCTTCATCATCCATTCCCTCAACCGATTCGATCGTCACGGTCAACATATCGAGAACCCCATCATGATTGAAATCTTTTTCTAAAAAAGCCACATAAGGAGAGGCGCAGTCAAATAATCCAGCATATCGGTATAAACGGTATTTCTGATATACTTCTACTGCATTTTCCGGCACCGCCACATACCATGAGCCATCATCATTTACCATGTAATCATCTGGTGTCAGCTGACTTTCCAGCATATATCCATAAGGTCCCAGATAATAATTACCTATCCACGTATTCACAGCGTAGTTTGTTGCATCATATTGATACCACCAGCCCATATCATCTTTTTTCCACTCTCCGGCAAATGCGGCGGTTGATGCCAGCATAGAAAGTCCGGCGGCTGCTCCGAGTATCATGGCTGTTCTTTTACCCTTTTTCATATTGTACCTCCCTTTTTTATTTAATGTACGCTCTGAGTTTTTCCAGTACCTGTCTTTGTGGCTGGAAGATTCCGAAAGTATATTTTACGTTAAGCTACGTTTCCGTCCCACCAGCTCACAATAAAACCTTGTTCGTCAAATTTGACACCCCATCTCGCTTCTGAATACGGGTGTTTTGAAAGAAATTCTTGTAACGTTACCGAATTGCGGTTGTAACCATCATGATATTGGTAGGAACCGTCTTTTCGAACATAAAGTTCCGGTAGTGTTGCAATGTGACCAAAATTGGCGCTTTCAGGGGTGTAATATAATTCCGCATTTTTAATAATATAATAATCTCCCTTATCTTCGATACCATCCCACGAAACTCCAATTCCGATATTCGATTCATACGCATCTTTTACGTTCATAGAATAAGTTCCAACACAATCTTCAGAGTATTCGAAAGTCCCTGCCAGTATCGTGTCTAACTGCGCTTTGTATGGAGCAATGAATGCGGCTTTTTGAGCTTCCTTTTTTTCGGCTTCTTCCTTTTCCTTATTGGTCTCATACCAATGTTCTTTTATTGGATCTAAAATATCTTCTTTTAAGTATTTTACTTCACCATTTCCAGTTGCCATGCCATCATCAGAAAGGTATTTATCTAAATTTTCTTCGGTTATTGAAACAAAATTACCCGTATACATTTTCTCATTTCCAGATATCCGTAATGCATCTTCGATAGTTTCTAATAATTCACTTTCCGTCATAAGCCATGGATTATCTGTAAGATCCCAATGACCAAGTTCTGTTAAACCATTATTTGAATATTGATATGTTTCAACAATATAACCTTGTTTACTGTACCAAGGAATAATTTTTGAGGTTTCTGGACTATATAATAAAAATGGTAGGAAACCATCTTCTTTTAGGACATTATCTTGATAGTATAAAAAAGCTATACGCATTGCGGCAGAAGTAAGATACTCAGCATTCGAATTGTCTGCAAATAATTCGAATATCCCATCTTGATTTAAATCTACAAGGCAAAAATCGCTAAGTTGTCCTTCTTTACCTGATGATTTCATTTCGTCAGCTAAATATTTTCGATAAGCCGCAACTGCCTTCCGATTGGTTTCTTTTGTTTGCAGCGCTTCAGCACTTTCCGTTGATTCTTCGGTGGAATCTACTGCAGATTCATCCAGTGTCCCGTCGGCTGTACTTGTAGAACTTTCGTCTCTATCTTCACCGCTCTCCTTCTCCGCCACAACCGCTTTCCCAGCTCCCCAGTTATGCCCCATATGCAGTCCCACAGCCCCAACACCTGCTGCCAGACATACCCCGGCGGCGCCGATGGCGATTTTTGTAGTCAATCCGACCGCACCGGCTTTAGCAGCCGTGGAGGCTGCCTTATGTACCGTATGGGATGCAGTGCGGTGGGAAGAATGCTTCCCTGATGTATCATTTGTTTCATTGAAGGATTGATTATCCATTCCGTTCATATCCATCTGTGCACCGCAATAGGTACAGAATTTGGAAGGTTTTATCTGTTCTCTTCCACATTTTGGACAAATCATCTGTTTTTCTCCTTTTTCATACCTGAGCGGCAGGCGAATGATTTATAAGTGTAATCACTATTTATCGCTATGCCACCATGTTTTATCTTCAATATTGCTGTAATACCGCTGGTTCGGCACGATAACTCCGTTTCGGATCTCAAATACCTCCCAAATAACACCAGGGCGGTTGGTCGGAACGGTGAAGGTCGCGCTTAAACCATTGGAGGTATAGACGTTTACGACCGCCCCCGAATTGGACATATCATAGGAAGTCGGGTTATTACCGGAGCAATCGGTAAAGTCGGCAACATAATATTTGTACAGACCATTTTTCAGCACCGGGATCGTCATCGTCTCCGGTCCGTAGCTGTCGGTATCATCGACGTCAAGGTTATTCCCAACGGCATCCTGTTTATTTCCATACCAGATATGATATGTGTCGTCCCCAAACGCGCTGTCATATGGGGTAAACAGGTGCGAATCGAGATCATATGGCGTTTCGCCCCAGGTCAGCACGATACGCACTTCGCCGGAGGCCAGCTTCGGGGAGGCGTTGATCTGCACGTCGTTCATGCCGGGACGGACCGCGAAGTTATAGTACGTGTTATCATACCCCGATTTTGCCACTTCTGCCGTGTACATACCCGGATCCAGATTGACCGAAAAGATACCTTCGCCATCGGCCGTTCCCTGTGCATCGGCGCTTCCGTTTTTATTGTTAATACCTTTCCGGATATAAACCGTAGCATTGCTCAGGCGTTCCATGCCTTGTCCGTTGGCGGCATAGTTGAGTGCATCGAACAGCCGCAGATTGACGGAAAAGGCGCTCTCACTGCTCTTAACCATGTAAACCGGATTCTGATAATCAGACAAGGTCTGACCGCTGACAACGATTCCGAAAATATTGACCGATACGCAGGAGTCATAGGAAACGCGGATCGTATAACTGTATTCATCGGACGGAACCGCGATCTGGTACAATCCGTTGCTGTCCGTTTTCGCTTTGAAGAGGTTTTCCTGATTATTGCCGTCCGTTAAGAGAACATCCGCATCCGGAAGCGGGGTTCCATCCTCGTTATAGACATATCCGGTGATCTCGCTCAGTCCCTCGGCTGCCAGAACGATGTTATAGGTATTGTAAGCAGCGTTGATCATCCGCTTTTCCATCGTGTCGTAGTTCGCCTGCTGCTGTGCATCCAGGGACGAATAGAGATGGACACTTCCCGCCGGATTTGTTCCCTGCTGGGCGGATTTCTGCCCGATCACATAGTTTGTCTGGACGCCGCCGGAGACAACGCGCCATTTAGTCATGCAGTCATTGTAAAAATAGTAGCGCTGTCCGTCTTTCGTCGGAACGGCGTAGGACGGCACATAGTTGATGTCATTACGCACAAAGATAAAGCTCACTTTTCCGGCATCATCGTAATAATAATCGGTAATCTCCAGATGATCGCTGAAATATTCAATGCTGACAATCTTATTTACCTTGTTATTTTCCGGATTTGTATAGATTTCGTACTCCATCTTATTTCCGGTTGCCGCATTCTTCATCATTTTTTTGCTGATGGAATAGCCGTTGATTCGTCCATCATTGGCACTGTTCGGATCGACATCCTCCAGTGTATAGAACAGCGTCTTATCCCACGCATAATTGGTATCGCGGGCGCCCGGCGTATAATTTTCGGCAAATACGTCGATCATCAGCTCCTGACCGGCGGCGGAACCGGTGTTGTATTTTGCAATCTTCTTTGCCAGATCGCTGTCTGACAGTGCAGCTGCCTCAATGGCTGATTCCTCCTCGGCGGATATAGTTTCACCGTCGGCGCTTGTCTCCGATATCTGCGTTTCATCACTGGCAAGAGAAGTTTCGGATTCACTGGAAGCATTCTTTTTCGATGCATACCATTTTCCGGCTGCCATACTGCCGCCCGCCACACAGGCTGCTGCTGCAACCCCGGCAACTGCCAGAAGGATCTTTTTGGGTTCGTTTCCTCTCGGAGAATTCCCGCTGTAAGGAATTTCTGGTTCATTCAGTGATTCCTGCCCTTTTTCGTATTCGGCTTTCTCCGACAATAACGGCTGACGATTCATCTGTGTCTGGTTCTGGTACATTGGCTGATTTTGGTAAGCTGGCTGCTTCTGAACCGGCGGTGCCTGAGTCGATGCACCAGAAGACCATTCCGCGATCGCTGCGCCGCAGTAGGTACAAAACTTCGGAGTACCTTTCAATTCTTTTCCACATTTCGGGCAAAACATACTTGTTCTCCTCATTTATTTATCGATTGTTCTTGTCAAAATGCTGATAATCTTTTGGATTTCTCCAGTCGCCGCCCCACTGGAAGCCATATTTGGTAAATATCTGATAGGCTAAGTCACTGTGGGTGATCACGTGCGGCAGACCGGTTGACCGGTCGATATAGTCATTGGCATTGGAATGCGACCACTTCGGTGAGCCAGTTGAGTATGATACATAAGGGTTCTGCTGTGGGTTTAAATCAATCGCTTTTCCATATGCATGATTGGAAAGTTTCTTTCCGCCGGTAACTGCCCGGAAACAGAACGCAGAGGTATTATTGACATCGATCGAAGCAGAATCCGTCGTGTCCGGATCTCCGGTCCAGTAGTTATCAACAAGATACATCGACTGAATCTGATACTTGGCTTCGAAAAGCTCCTGGAAGATCGCCTTAATATCCGCTTCAATGTCCTTGCTGACGATCATTTCACCCACCTGAATCTGTCCGTTAAAGTTGTAATGCGGCATTTTAAGATAGCGCAGGGAGCTGAGTGAAACGGTATCATTGGCACGGTAGGACTTTCCATTGATCCGGTTGTAGAGGTTATCGCCCTCCTCGATCTCCCAGCTGGAGAAATACTGGCTTAAATGGGAAAAATCGATCTGCGACTCATCCAAAATTGTTCCCGGTGCAAGACCGCTCAAACTCTGTAGGTATGGAGGTTCTGTTTCGGCGGGTTTCGTTTCTGGCTCTGTTTTCTGTGTTTCCGTCTGTGTCTCTCCCTCTCCCGCTTCTTCGATTCCCGCTGCTATTTTGTTTTCATCTTCATCGGAGGCAGTGTCCGTTTCTCTGCCTGCCATCTCGGTCGCTTCTCCCTGTTTTTCACCCATATGAAAGAAGGCGGCGGCAATCGCAATTCCCAGAATAACCAGGATCAGGACGCCCCCGATAGGGAACGTCCTTCGTCCTGTAACTGCTTGTTTCTTTCGGCTTTTCTTACTCATTGGCTGTGTACACTCCTACCTCTGCGATCGCCGTATCACGGTAAGTGGTGCCGGAATATACTTCTTCGACCATCAGGTTCATGCTGTCCGCCCATACTGGAGAAGAAAATACAACGACATGTTCTTTCATTTCATCGCTGAAATTTGCCTCGAATACCTGTCCACCCATAGTGATGCGAAGCTTTTTCGGACGGTTATTCTTGATATACCAGTCCTGGGAGCGGTGGTTACCCAGACGCAGGGTTAAAGCCTTGATCGGATAAGAAGCACCGAATCCCGCGGTAATCGACTCACCGATTCCATCATCGGAACGTCCTTCCTGCCAGCTTGTCTCCGGCAGCCCGTCAAATGCACTCCATGCATAATAGATGTGGTTAGCATTGACCATTTCTGCATTGGAACTCTGGGTCGTATTGCTCTGTAAAATGTTCAGTTTCGTCAACCCGGTCAGATCGGGACTGCTGCCGGAGAGCAGGTTAATCGTCGGAGCAGCTGTCTCTGCCAGCGCTTCTGTTTCTTCTGCTGCTTCTGTTACATCCGTGGTTTCTCCGGAACGGTTTTCGTTCTCATCCTCGCTGCTATCATCTTGATCCCAGTCATCCCAGATATCCTCGCTAGAACTGGTTTCTTCAGCAGCTGCTTTATCACTGCCTTTTTGGCTTCCGATGAAAAAGGCGGCTCCGCCGATGGCGATCAGAAGAATCACACCGCCTAAAATCAAGATTACCGGCGATTTTTTCTGTGGCGGTTCTGGTTCCTGTACAGGCTGTCTCTGTACAGGCGCAGCATTTTCAGGACGAGGGCGCTGTGCCTGAGGACTCTGCGCTGCCGCTGTCTGACGGGCTGCCTGCTGCTGCATGGACGGCTGCGGCGCCGTCTGGCTCGGCATCTGCTGTGCCTGCCCCGCCGCCCGTACCGGCTTTCCGCACTTTGGGCAGAATTTTGCTGTATCTTTTATCTGATTTCCACAATTCGGACAAAACATAGATATCCCCCCTTGCTTTAATTCATCCGCGTTCCGCACTTACGGCAGAACCGCGACGGCTGTTCGTACACCTGACCACAGTTCGGGCAGATGAGCACCGGATTTTCCGGCATTGACGGATTGTTGTACACCGGTGCCGCAGGCTGTGCGGTTTCGCCGAGAATCTGCTTTTCCTGTTCCAGAAGTGCTGCTTCGGCTCGCTTCTGTTCGGCAATCTGTCCCTCTTTTTCACGAATCAGGTTCAGTTTTTCTTCCATTGCTTCGGAAACAGGCGTTTCCGAAGCCGCCCAGTTCTGATATAATTCACTGCCCAGCTCCATTTTCAGGGTGTCGATTTCCGTCTGAAGCGTGGTAATATACGTTTTGATCTTATTGATTTCCAAAAAATTTGCAGTTTTTACGTTTAAAATGGTAAGCCCCTTTGAAAATGTATTCTTGATGTCTGCCATATCTCATTCTCCTTTTTATCAATCAATATAGTAATAATTATCTTCGAGAATCCGAACATCCTCGTCCAGTTTTTCGGTTTTTCCATTCTTCCATAGATACAGGTCTCCTTCATACCGGCGGTCGCTGTAATCCTGAAGAAGTGCCATCCGTCCATCGCTTAATGGAAAATATTCGTGAATGTCAGAACCGTATTCAGTCACTTTTGTACCGGAGATTTCCCAGAGATCGGTATCTTTTCCCATCTCAGCTCCAGCTCCCCGCGCAAACAGGCGGTTATTGTTTTTCTCTAAATATCCTACATCATCCAGAAGTTCGCTTCCATCGCAGCGAAGGCTTCCGCGATAACGATCGTAGTTGTAATCTGTAATATAGTAGAGGTGGGAATCATCTACATAAAATGCGTATGAGAGATCACCGTTACTATCACTGAATGCACCATCATAATCATCATCGATGACAACAGCCTCTTTAAGACCATTTTGCGTGTAGGGAATTTTTTCAAGGCGTTCAACCTGGTAGGAGGAGGAACCATCCTTTGTCCGTTCTTCCAACACATCCCGGTAAATAACATGATTGACAGTGTCAATATGATAGTTATATTTACTTCCATATATAACATCCAACGAAGCACCCGGTGTCACGATGCGTGCAGGAACTTCTCCGTTGTAAAAATTGCTATGCAATTTGAAAAATTCCGCAGTTACCGATGAATCGCGTGAAACCTGTGAAAATGAGATGCGCGGCAACTGGTCATAGATAGCAGACACAGCTATATACGCTTTTTCCTGGGTTCTGCTGCTTTCTTCATCGATATAAATACAAGGATCGACGCGGTAAACATAATCGACATTGTCCATGATCCGCTTGCTTTCTTTTCCATCAAACAAGTATAGCTCATAGGTTTCCAGCGGGCTTGCGTTATTCAAGTCTTCTCTCTGCTGCTCTGCCCAGTAATCGTAGTATGATACGCTGTCATCAATCACAAAGTCTCTTATCTCGTAGCTTTTTCCTTTTACCGTGTAGTAAACGCATTTGTTCTGACTGCATGGAAATACTTCTTCTACATCGGAATCAACGCGCTTTGTCTCCATGCCTGTCGCACAGTACAGGTCGGTGTCACTCGTTTTGTAGTAAACCGTGTTTAAATCATCCGTTGTGGATAAAATGTCCGTCACATCGGAATCCAGCTTTTCTTTTTCCCCTTTTCCGCCAATTGCGCTGCGGTAAAGGCGCCGTTCATCGTCCAGCCAGAGAAGGGAAGTTCCATCTTTGCTGACATAGTAGCTGGAAGCACCGGAACATAATTTTTCACTGTCTTCCTTTGTATATAGATATATATCCGACTGATACCCGTTGGAAACGGAATATCCCTTGGTATAGATAATATTATCTCCATATAGCCCTACATGAGTAACGTCGCTGGCGATCTTCTCTTCGGTATCATTCTTTTCGCTGTCCTTTTTCAGGTCTCTGCGATAAAGAGTCCCCTCACTTTCTGAACCATACTTACCCGTGTAAAAAACATATCTTCCATCCGATGAATATGCAATCTGGGAAGTCGGATAAGTGCTGGAACTGTCGCTTCGGATCCGATCGGTCAGTTCTAATGTTTTCTTTCCGTCGGTATAGTACAGTACATTGTCTTTTTCATAGGTAAAACCCTTTTGTGGGCTGCCACCGGAAGTACTGCCGCCCAGTATTTTGGGAACCGCAAAAGCTGCGCCTGCCACTATCACGACGGCTGCCCCCGCTGCAATCCATTTTCCGGTGCCGCCGGAGCTTTTTCGCGGATTCTTTCCATCAGAGACGGGATCTTTTCCTGATGCGTTTATATGAACCGGTGCCTGTCCGTTCAAAGGCGCGCCGCATTCCTGACAAAACTGGTCATCCCCTGCGTTTTTGGCACCACATTCCGGGCAGAACACTGCTTCCACTGTATTGCCTGCTGATTCTGCTGCCTGTTTCATCCCTACCGCCATTCCACACTCCGGACAATGCGCCGCATCATCCGGGAGTGGAGAACCGCAATTTTCACAAAATGCCATATATCTTCTCCCCTTTATCTGTTTTAGTAAGACCGAATCATATCAAAATTGCGATCCAGTTCATGTTCCATGTCAGTCCAGTCCTCCTCATCTGCATCCAGAATATCAATCTGTTTTCCCTTTGGAATTTCCACCTTCTCAGAGAGTGGTTTCAGGAACATGCTGAAACTATCCTGATCGTTCATCCATGTTTCAGTCCATCCTGTGTTCAGCCGCGCTGTATCGACCGCGATTTCGATCGATTTGCCCTTGCTGTAATCAAGAATTTCTCCCCCTAACTCCAGTTTCGCATCATCTATATTTGCTTCCAGCTGAAATTCATCGTCTCTCTTATCATGTTCCAGGGTTAGCGATATACGTGTATCCGACGAATCCTCCGATAAGATAATATCCCAGTCTGACTGCCAGAGATCCTTTGTATTTTTTTCTGCCTTGTCTAATTTAAGACCAAGACGGCTGGACCCGGAATCAGCGGTTATCGTACCATTCATCTCACGGGTTGGAATGGAACCGCCTTCAAAATCAAAAGCAGCGTCAACATCATAGAGATTACCCATATCAATACTGGTTGTAACTTCCAGATGCGCGGCATTTCCTTTTTTATCGACATACAGGATCATGTCGAGATCATCTACGTTGTCGTCAAAGAACTCTTCGATTTCATCGCTGCCGGACTGGATTGCATCTTTTAATTTATCCATCTGCTCTTCGGCCTGGGAATCCGCTGAATCATAATGATTTCCTTCGAGCATACGGATAATTGTTAATACATCCTTGAGCCGAGCCATCTCGTTATTCTGCAGTTCATCATCGGATACCAGATATTTTCCGGCAGTTTTAACAAAATCAGCCAGATCCTTATGGGAAACAACCACGTGATAGCCCCGGCATTTCTGTGATTTTCCGTCTACGGTAAAACGTTTGGAATCTAATTTTTCAACTTCCATCGCATTTTTCAGTGTGTCAGCTGCTTTGGTTGTCTCTTTATAACGGTCGTATAATTCGCTGAAATCAAAATACCGTTTTTTCCCCATAACTGCATCATGGAAGATTCCAGTTACTTCTGCTGCATATTTGAAATCTTCAGACTCGATATTCAGCTGTTCCCCCATAAAGGAAGATTCGACGCGCTTGTCTGGGCGGTTTTGGTAGTCTACTGTGAGAACCGGTGAGATAAGCTCCGGGGCAGCAGCGGCTAACATCTGGTTATCCGCATACAGGGAAAATGTCCCCAGATCCATACCGCCCGCTTTCACAGCTGCATTCAGAAGAGCGGCATCCTTTTTGGTATTTTTCGACAGATTCACATCGACGGCGAGAGAATCTGGAAGACCAAGGCGTGAAAGTCCGTCGAAATCAAGGGAAACGCCCATCGTACAATCTCCGCCCGCTGCCAGCTCCTGCAAATCTTTCAGTCCAAACGTCTGCTCCAAGTATCCGTCATCCATCGTCTCCACGATTCCGGTCATGGCATCAGAGACAATATCTTTTTTGTTTTTCATCAGATGTCCGCCGCCAGCGATGGCAGTGCCGCCCGCTGCCAGCACGATAATTCCAGCACCTGCGGCCGCCAGTGTCTTGCCGTGCAGAAGCCCTTTTCCGGCTACTCCTGCCGCGCGTGCAGCGCCTCTGCCGATTGGGCGTCCGGTGTTTGGATCAAAGCGATCCGGGGCAGCTGAACCGATCGGGAGACCCGTGTCCGGGTCGAAACGGTCCGGGCTGGCTGCGCCCTGTCCAAGGGGAAGACCTGTGTCCGGATCGAAGCGATCCGGGGCAGCGTCCGTTGGCTGACTCTGTCCGAGCGGAAGTCCCGTCTCCGGGTCGAAGCGATCCGGAGCAGCGCCCGTTGGCTGATTTTGTCCAAGTGGAAGTCCCGTCTCCGGATCGAAAAGATCCGGTGCGGCATCGGTTGGCTGATTGTTCCCAAGTGGAAGACCTGTCTCCGGGTCAAAACGCGGTGCATCCTCTGGTTGTGGGTAAATCGGTTCACCCGTTTCCGGGTCATATAAGAAGTTTTCGTTTTGTTCGTTTTTCATACCTGCCATTCTCCTCTTGTATTAATAGAAATAAAAATGATGACCAAAGCCGGGAACCCCATATAAACCATCTATTACACTCTTGTTTTTGTTTCCCCAAGTGTGTCCATCTTTTTCCTGAAAAACATACACCCCGTTTTTTTCGTCATATTTGTATTGTATTTTCCCATTTTTAAAGGTTATGCCACGCTCATTGTCTTCCATAAGCACACCATCAAATAATCCATTTACCAGGTTTATATGTCGCGGATTCGGTCGTTCATTTTCATCATTTGTGCCATTAATACTTCTATAAAAAGTAGCATTTCCATTTGGTGCATCATTGGACCAATCGCAAAGAACTAAATTAGCGCCACCATGTCCGCCAAAATCCATCCAAATACTATTAGTCCCTATTCTTTTTCCATTTTGATAGTTCCCAATATATAACATGGTTCTTGAAAACTCAACATCGCCGCCGTCTATACCGTCCTTCCCGTGACCTATCATTGTAACCTTATAAAAGCCATAGCCTTCTCCATTGTTGGTTGAAGTCCAAACATCTTTTTGCGGAAGTTCAAAATTCTTTTTAGCTTCCCGTGCAATGTTGAGTGCATCTTCATAATTTCCGTTTTGTACCGCAGCTTTTATTTTTTGTACGGTAGAGTCGTCGAACCCTATATTAGGCGATGTTTCTTGCGTCTTTTTCGTCTCGGCAATACTTCCACTTACCGTATTTCCTGTAGTTTGTAAAGTGTTCTTTTTATTTTCTTTTGATGTTTTATGGTTAGATATAAAAGAATCCCATTTGGAAGAAAGGGATTTTTTTACACCTTTTCCTTTTTCTATTGTCCTCTTTCCGCGATCTTGCAATTTTCCAGTTACAGTATTCCAAGTCCCGGCAAAATCAAGCTCAATAGGCAGCTTAAATTTAGAATTTAATATATCATTTACAGCGGAATCGATTTCACCCTGTAATTCTCCTTTTACTTGTTCTAAGCCCCACTCACCCAACTCCTTATTTACCGCTTCTTTGTCTCCGTTATAAAGTAACATTCCAATTTTTTCCCCACGATAAAAGCGATTCTCAATATCTTCGAACGAACATCCTAAGATTCTTTCCAAGGCTTTTTTTTCTTCTTTTGTCGCAGAATTCTTTGTTTTATCCCATCCAATCCAATCAAAGAACATTTTCACCAAAGAAGTTCCCTCTTCTGAATCCTTACTTTCATTCACATAAACCGTTTTGGTAGGTGTTTTTTTTTCGTCTTCTTTACCAAATTTATGAGCGGAATTTTTTTTCGAATTTTCATCTCCATTACCAAATCCGCGATTTTTTTTCGAAGAGTCTTCATAAGAGTCTCTAGGATCGGAGTCATCTCCATAAACATGAACAATTTTATAAAAATTACCATTTTCATCTTGTCCTAAACCTGTAAGCGTAGAGGCAAAACTAATGTGTATACTAAATAAGCTAAAAAGAAATGCTGTTGCAAGGATTTTCATTATTTTATTCTTTTTAATTGTCAGCATCTATCTCACCTCCCTCTGTCGAGTTGTTAATCAATGTTTCAAATTCGGTCTCTAAACCATCTTTATCGGTTAAGAATCCTAAAATCGAACTTACTTTCCTATCTTCATCCCGTTTATCAATGGTAAACGCAATTTCATGATTTTCTTTGCGCAAAATCATTGTTTCATATGCAGAGGTATCATCACCATCCAGATTGCACCAGAGTAGAATTTTTACAGGTATCCATTGATCTTCAATCATTTGATTGGCATATGAATCTGCGTTTCCACCAGGAACGAAATCAAATACAGAGACCTCTTCAGAGCGGCTTTCTACGCCAACTACTGCCCCATTATCATCACATAAAATATTGGCTGCATCGTTGTCCCATTCATCACGAAAGGATTTTGTGATTTTTTCTTCCGCATCCTGTGATGTCATTTCTAATGCATTTGATAAATCGGATGAACTGGTTTTCTGTGTACACCCGCTTAGTAAAAGACATATTCCCACTACAATATATACAATTATTTTTTTCATACCTTTTTCCATTTCCCTTTACCACGTACTTCCCGTTATCTCAGCACTATACAACTGCCGTTTTTCATCCAGCGTCAGACTTCCGGCATACTCCGAAAACTTCCACTTGCCATCGCTTCCTTTTCGAAGGATATACTCCGGCTTCTGGTTGACTTTCGCCCATGCTCGCACGGTGGTGGAATCGTCCAGATTGGAATAGCCGCGTGCATTCAGGTAGCTGATGATATCGGCTGCCATCGTCCGCTGGCTCTTTCTAAGATCTCCCAGCACCTCATCGTAAACTACGTCATAATTTTCGTTTGCTTTTAAATGAATCGTATTTTCATCTTCCACCGTCACACTGGTTACCTCATAGTCCATCAGCGTCTCTTCGGCTACGTTGGAAAATCCGCCGGTTACCTGCTTCTTCATCTGCCACTGGATTGACCATGTGTTGTCGGCTGCCACCGTATTGTCTACATATTGTTCGAGCTGCTCATAGTGATGATTGTTCATATCTATGATGTAGCTTCTCAGATAACTTCCGAGCAGCGATTCGAAAAACTCATCGCCTGCTTTAATGTTCATCTCGCTTTCGCCGCCCTTGCTACCATCCTGTACATAGACGGAGACATCCCGGGTGTCAAGAATCGTTTTTGCGTCGTCCACTTCGTACTCTACGACGTAGTACTCTTTGATCTGACGGTAAATCTGGCTGTAAAATGCGTTCATATCTGCATTGAACTGTGCCATGTTTTTAAAGCTTCCGCCGGATGCCTCGGCAATCTGGCGGAGTTCTGCGTCTGCGCCGGAGGTGGAGGTATCACCGATTCGCACGATGAAGACCGGAATCCGGTATCTCGATACGACGTTTACGACATCCTGCGCCGTATTGTAGCTGTGTTCATCTATTCCGTCGGTAAATGCAATGACGCATTTCGCACCTTCCTGACCGGAAACATCCTGTACACCGTAGATAATCGAATCATAGAGTTTAGTTCCGCCATATGCAGCATAGCTGCTGATCTCGGAATTTAACCGTCCGGCATCGGAGGTGAAATAGCCTGTTTTATCGATATCGCTGTTAAACGGCGTCAGTTTGACGCGGTCGCCTGCACCGAACTGTACGGTGTCGATGAAGTGATGCATAACATCCTTCGCTGCTTCCATATTTCCATTCTGCATGCTTCCGCTGGTGTCCGCGAGAAGATCCATGTTTAAGCCTTCGTTCTCGTTCATCAGAACGGCTTTCTCCACGGAACGGCGCAGGAAATCGCCGGTGGCTGCATCGCGCTCCGATACGTAGAACATATTCGGAGCCAGATTTTTAACACTTTCCCCGCTGCCTGAATCGCGGACATCCAGATACAGGCGGATCTTCGGAAATTCCGAAAAATCGTACTGAACGACAGATACATCCAATCCCGTTTTTTTGGCTGCTGCCTGTGCGGCGTATTCCTTCCACTCAGCTGCAAGAGCTTCGAATTGTTTGTATTTGCCATTCTGAATCAATTTTTTCGCCTGTTCTGAATACTTCGACATCTGGGAAAGCTGTTCATCCGTCGCATAGCCCGGATCCTGTGCGGTCAGCTCTTCCAGTTTTGATGTCTCTTCGCTGTCCAGCCGGGTCTTGACGGTTGCCTCAAAATCTGCCATCTGCTGGACAAATGTGATCTGTCCCTTATAGTCGGATTCCTGCATCTGTTTTCCCTGATCCAGAAATGCATTCAGTTTTTCTTTTTCTTCCTCCGTCAGCGGGCATTCCTGAAGGACGGCTTTTTGTTCGGACAGCCATCCATAGAGTCCGCCGCTGGCTTCCACCAGACTTGCCAGTTCTTTCTGCTGGCGGACAATGGTTGTATGATGCTGATACCAGGCAAATCCGCCGCCCGCACCCGCCAGGACGAGGACAGCTGCGGCTGCCGCCCAGATTTTCTTTTTAAAAGATGAGGATTTTCTACGTCTGTGGGGAAGATTTCTTGATTCTCTGCCATAGTCTTCCTCATCATCGCCGTCTGTATCTTCGCTATCTTGACTGTCTTCATCCAGGGTAAACGCGGTATTCTGCAATTCATTTCGTGCTGCATCCGGCGACACCATCTGGTTTTCTATCGTCTTTATCTCCGATGCCAGGTTGTTGGAAAGATGTTCCATCTGTTCCTCGTCCGAAATAAAACCGAGCTTCTTTTCTATCTCCGCCAGGGCAAGGGTGCTGATGTATTCCGGATATTCCGTATTTTCATAGAGTGCCAGAAGCCCCCGCTGAATCGTCGCTGTATTTAGGATTTCCGGAAATGTCTGTTCTGGAACACTGCTTCTAAGCCGCGTCAGAAGTCCCTTTTGTGCATAATAAAGCCGTGTCTCGACAGTCTGTCTCTGGCATCCAAAACAGTCTGCCAGTTCATCAAATGACAATCCGTCCATATAGAAGCCCCAGACTGCCGTCTTCTGGAGCGGCGGCAGCTGATTCAATGCTTCCGCCAATACCGGGATCAGGCTGTCATCGAAGATCGCGCTTTTATCTTCCTCCGGAAGGGTCGGGGCATTGCCTGCATGAACCGAAGATACCGTTCCCTGTCTGGCTGCCAGAAGCTTTTGTCCTTCTTTCAGAATCCAACTGGCCAGCCATCCATCAACCTTTTCTTCCGATGTGGGTATTGCCTGTGCTTTATATAAATCCGTATAAAATGTCTCAACAAATTTCCATGCTTCTTCGTCCTGCTGGACCATCGTCCGGGCATGAAAAAAAGCGAATTTACCGGTCAACCGGTAAAGCTCTTCCAAAGCCTTCTGGTCTCCCGCGTAAAATCGCCGTAATAATCCCGTAATCTGCTGCTTGTTCATTCCTTTGTCCTCCGTATGGTTCAATAAAAAAGGCTGAAAATACCGATTTATTTCCAGTTATTTTCTTAATTTAATCTTACCATATACAGAAGGTTTCTTCAACAATTTTCAATGTTTAACAAAAAGATTACCAAATAATTTATTGTTTCATGAAAATAAACTAGCAATTTTCACCAGTATCTCCGCCGTCTTCTGAAGCGAATCCACCGGAATAAATTCATATTTTCCATGATAGTTATATCCGCCGGTGCAGAGGTTCGGGCACGGGAGCCCCATGTAGGAGAGGCGGGCGCCGTCGGTGCCGCCGCGGATCGGAATGACCTCCGGCTCGATGCCGCAGGCTGTCATCGCCTCTTTGGCGATATCGATCAGGTACATGCACGGCTCAATTTTTTCTTTCATGTTGTAGTAGCTGTCCGTTACTTCGGCGATCACGGTGCCCTTACCGTATTTGCGGTTCAGGAAATCGGCGGCTTCGGCGAAAAATTTCTTTTTCTGTTCAAATTTTTCATGGTCATGATCGCGGATGATATAATTTAACTGCGCCTCTTCTACATTTCCGCTCATTTCATCCAGGTGATAGAATCCCTCGTAACCTTCTGTGTACATCGGATTTTCGAAGACCGGCAGCAGGATCTGAAATTCCATGCCTATGAGAAGGGCATTTTTCATCTTGAGCTTCGCATCTCCCGGATGGATGCTGGCTCCCTGAATCCGGACTTTGCCGGAAGCGGCGTTGAAATTTTCATATTCGATCTCGCCGATCGGACCGCCGTCTACCGTATAAGCAACCGCTGCACCGAAGTCTTTCACATCGAAACGATCCGCGCCGCGTCCGATCTCCTCGTCCGGCGTAAATCCAATGCAGATCTCGCCGTGCGGGATCTCCGGGTGGCTCAGGAAATATTCTGCCATCGTCATGATCTCCGCCACGCCTGCCTTATCGTCGGCGCCCAGAAGCGTGGTTCCGTCGGTTACGATCAGATCCTGATCTTTTAAGTCGGCTAAAAACGGAAATTCTGAAACTTTCATGACAATCTGTTTTTCTGCATTTAATACGATATCTTTGCCGTCATATGCCTGAACGATGCGCGGCTTTACGTTTGTTCCGGTTAAAGACGGCGCGGTGTCCATGTGGGAAATGAAGCCAAGTGCCGGGATGGTGGTTTTCTGTCCAACGCCGGATGCACCGTGAGCAGAGGTACTGCTTGTATTATCCGGAATGCGTGCAAACAAGTATCCGTACTCGCTCATCCGCACATCGGATGCACCCATTTCTTCCAGCTCGCGTTTCAGCTCATTGGCTAACAGAAGCTGTTTTTCCGTGCTCGGGCAGGTGTCATATGCCTCGTCTGACTGCGTATCATATGATACATATTTCAAAAAACGTTCTACGGCTGTTGTCATGAAAAATCATCCTCTCTTTCTCCTAAATCCCGGCTCAGCGGTTCCAGATAATGGACTAATATATCCCGGTGGCTTTTGATGCGCCACGTTTTATCCATTTCCTCATATGTAAAACTCTTTCGTCCGCCCTGCTGCATCCGCTCCCAGTATGCGTCCAGGTGGAAAAATGGCAGGTAGTAAAGTTCATCCCTCTGTGAAAAATATATAATTAAGAAAGCAATCCCGCCCTGCTCTTCAAATTCCCGCATAAATGCGACCTGATGCGGATGGACGTTCTGCAGTGGAAATGTATCTGCCGCGCATTCTTTCGCATCAAAGCAGACCGGGACGCCCTGAATCGCGCCGATGTAATCGACGGTACTCTTCTGGTCGAAATACGCCAGCGTGATATGGCGGCTGGTTTTATCGATCGAGACGGGTGTGATCGGCGTCGGGATTTTCTGGATCAATGCCAGCTTTTTCTCACGGTAAAGATCGTTTGTGTGGTTTATCATATCCTCCAGGGTTGAACCACGAAGTCCCCGGCTGTTCCAAGTCCCCATGTTGTTGCTCCTCCACTTATTTTTTTGATTTTTCGCACAATTCAAAATTTACGGGCGATGATTGGCTGGGCGTTTTGGAGCTGATTTCATCATCTCTTCCATCCGTTTCATCTCCGCCGGCATAGGCGCGGTAAATTCTTTGCCCGCCAGATATGAAAGAGGCTCGGAGATCGTTTCCGGCATTACCAGCCGCCATGCGTGAAGCATCTGCGAGCGGACGCCGAAGCGTTTCTTCACTTCCTCATTGACCCGCGGATCGCCGTACTTCGGATCCCCGGCGATCGGGTGCCCGATGGATGCCAGGTGGGCGCGGATCTGGTGGGAGCGTCCGGTGATCAGATGAACCTCCAGAAGGGTATATCCATTTCCAGATATCAGCGGTCTGTATGCAGTCCGGATCGGCAGACTTCCAGGGGTCTCCTCTTTTCGGATCGACACCTGATTCGTCTTTTCATTTTTCGTCAGCCATCCCTCGATGCGGGCTTCGCCTTTTACGATTCCTCGCACGACGCAGACATAATATTTTCCCAGACTCCGATCCTTGATGACTTCGGACATGATCTGCAGTCCCGGCAGGGAACGTCCAGCTGCCACGATGCCGCTTGTGTTGCGGTCGAGGCGGTTGCAGACGGACGGGCGGAAGCACGCCAGTTCCTCTTTCTTTAATTTGCCGGAATCCAGCAGATAGTCGTTCAGGTATTCAACCAACGATTCATCCGTCTCTTTCGCTTTCTGGGACAGCATTCCAGATGGCTTATTGATCAGTAAAATATGTTCGTCCTCATAGACGATATCGAGCTTTTTCTTTTGAACCTTCTGAATCTTCACTTCCGAAAACTTCTCGATCGTCTCCTCTGCCAGAAACAGCTTGATCTCATCGCCCTCGGTCAGATGTTCGGAACCGTCGCATTTTTTTCCGTTCAGGGTAATATTTTTCTTCCGCATCATTTTATAAATGAAGCTTTTTCCCGCCAGATTCAGATATTTTGCCAGCAGCTTGTCCAGGCGCTGCCCCGCCTCATTTTTAGATACTGTCAGCATCCGCATGGCTGCCGCCTCCCTTTTTTACATCGATAATCCTTTTATTACGCGCACGCCGTACTCTACAGTTCCATCGTCCTCATACTCTGACGCCGGTTTCAGGCTGTGAATCCGCTTGTCAAAGGTGCTGCGTGAGGTCACGATTTTCAGGTTCGGATCCAGTTTGTTCGCCTTTAACAGTTCATTTAAACCTGCCTCCGCGCGCTTTACATTCAGCTTTGGATTAATGCAGTACACATAGATGCCGGTCGGGTGAACGACGGTCACATCGGACGGAATCACATCTTCCGGTGTCGTCAGAACCAGATCATAGAGAACTTCAAATTTTTCCTCATACGGCATATATGCCTCATGAAACGCCTGCTCCGGCGTATGGTATTTGAAAATGGCAATCAGCGGGGAAGCGAGATTCGCCGCCGGAAGTACCGTGACGATCGCCATGACCGTCAGAATTTTTTTGACGGAATCATTGTCTGTAAAAGACCGCCCAACCAGCTGTGCGATGATAAATAACGCCAGAAGTGCGATGATAAAAAGCTGTTTCCGCTTGAAATGATTGCGGTAGCCATAATCGCCTTTTTTTATCTTTTTCACGGTGTAAAAATCCTTTCTATCATGTTTTTATTGAATGATACTAGCTTTGTCTGATTTAATGGTTTAGCGCCTGCATCGCGCGCAGAATCCATTCATGCGGAACTACCTTGCAGATCACAAAGAATGCCTTCATCCAAACGCCGTAAACCGACACGCTTTTTCCCGCCATACAGTCGCGGATGGCAAGTTTTACAACTTTGTGCGGATCTGCCATCACCAGACGCTTATAAAGAGGAATCTCCCCGGTTGTCTCGGCAATGTCGAAAAACTCGGTTTTGACCGGTCCGGGGCAGACCGCCGTCACACCGATTCTGCGCAGGCGGAGTTCTTCCCGCAGGGCGCGGCTGTAGCTTAAGACAAATGCCTTGGTTGCCGCATAGATGGCAAATCCCGGCTGCGGCAGAAAGGAGGCTGCTGACGCGAACTGGAGAATCCGGCTGTTTTCGCTCATATAGGGAAGCACCATATGCGTGACCGCGCACAGCGCCTTGCAGTTGAGCTCTACCATTCCCGTTTCATCGTCAAGCGGCAGGTTCCCGACCGTTCCGATTTTACCAAAGCCGGAAGCATTTACCAAAAGTTTTACGTTGGGCTTGCGCGCCGCCAGCTCGTTTTCCAGCGTCTCCCGCTGGGATGCATCCGTCAGATCGATGGCGAAACACCGCGCCGGGATCGGCAGCGTCCGTTCCAGCTCCTGCATCCGGTCCATCCGGCGGGCAATCAGCCAGACTTCCTGAAGTCCCGAAAAGCGATCCGCCAGCTGTCTGGCTGCCTCGCGCCCCATGCCGGAAGAGGCACCTGTAATTATCGCAATTTTCATGAGAAATTCCTCCCGTCTCAAGTATGTACGCTCGGAGTCGTTCCTTCATTCCGAGCGTACATACGTTTTATTTCTTCTTGTGCACGTTCCGGATGGTTTTTTTCTTTCCGCTTCCGCTGCTCTTTTCACCTACAGCGCCGCCAAATCCCCCCGCATTTCGTCCATTTCCATTTACGCCGGTCTGTTTGTGCCCGGTCATACCGCCCACAGCCGGTCTTTTGGCGTCTTTTGCACGATTGGCAGCAGCCGGTTTTGCCGTCTGGCTGCCATGATGCGCCCCTTTATATCCGCCAGCCGAGAAATCGCGTCCTTTGATCTGCCGCGGACGGATCAGGCATTTCTTATCAAAACCGATCAGATCCGTTCTGCCTGCCAGACGGAGTGCTTCCAGCACCAGATCATAGTTTTTCGGATTGCGGTACTGGATCAGCGCACGCTGCATCGCTTTCTCATGCGGGTTGGTTGGCACGTACACTTTTTCCATCGTGCGCGGATCATATCCCGTGTAATACATACACGTAGACAGTGTGGATGGCGTCGGATAGAAATCCTGCACCTGCTCCGGCATGTAGCCGAGGTCGCGCAGATATTCTGCCAGTTCGATCGCCTCCTTGAGCGTGGAACCCGGATGGGAGGACATCAGGTACGGAACGAGGTACTGCTTCATTCCCAGCGAGTCATTCATCGCTGCATATTCCTTCATGAACTGGCGGTAAACCTTATTCTCCGGTTTTCCCATCCGTTTTAATACATTATCCGATATATGTTCCGGCGCTACCTTGAGCTGTCCGCTGACATGGTACTGACAAAGCTCCCTCAAGAATGCTCGGTTTTTCTCCGCCAGCAGATAATCGAAACGGATACCCGAACGGATGAAAACTTTTTTTACCTTCGGAATCGCCCGCAGCTTCTTTAACAGGGAAATATAGTCGCTGTGATCGGCATTCATGTTTTTGCACGGTTGCGGGAACAGGCACTGTTTGTGCGGACAGGCACCGTAGGTCATCTGTTTTTCGCATGCCGGGTGACGGAAGTTTGCGGTCGGACCGCCGACATCGTGGATGTAGCCCTTGAAATCTGGTTCCTGGGTCAAAAGTTCTGCTTCCTGAATAATTGATTCATGGCTGCGGGTCTGCACGATGCGTCCCTGATGGAAGGTCAGCGCACAGAAGCTACATCCGCCGAAGCATCCGCGGTTGCTGATCAGGCTGAATTTTACTTCCGTGATCGCTGGAATACCACCCGCTGCATCATAACACGGATGCCAGGTTCTCATGTATGGAAGTGCGTAGACATCGTCCATCTCTTCCTGGGTCAGTGGTTTCGCCGCCGGATTCTGCACCACATAGAGGCGGTCGCTGTACGGCTCAACGAGGCGTTTTCCCGAAAATGGATCGGTGTTGCTGTACTGGGTGTAAAAGCTCTCCGCATACGTCTTTTTATCGGAGGAAACCTCGCGGTAAGACGGCAGACGGATTTCGTCGTAAACAGAATCCAGGTTTTCCGCCTTATAAACAGTTCCCTCGATGAAGGTGATATCCTTTGCCTCGATGCCGCTCGCCAGTGCATCCGCGATCTCCACGATCGAGCGCTCGCCCATTCCGTAGGAAATCAGATCTGCCTGGGAATCCAGCAGAATGGACCGTTTCATTTTTCCAGACCAGTAATCATAATGTGCCAGACGCCGCAGGCTGGCTTCGATACCGCCGAGAATGATTGGCTTTTTCGACCAGGTGCGGATCAGGTTGGAATAGACGATCGTCGCATAATCCGGACGTTTTCCCATCTCGCCGCCCGGTGTGTAGGAATCCTTTGCGCGGCGCTTTTTCGAAACCGAATAATGGTTTACCATAGAGTCCATATTTCCGGCGCTCACAAGCCATCCGAGACGCGGTTCGCCCAGAATCTGAATGGATTCCTGATTCTTCCAGTCCGGCTGGGCGATGATGCCTACTTTATAGCCGTGCGCTTCGAGCATACGGCTGATGATCGCGTGGCCGAACGACGGATGATCGACATACGCATCCCCGCACACGTAGACAAAATCGCAGCTCTCCCAGCCGCGCTTGTCCATATCCGCCCTGCAGATCGGTAAAAAATCATGTATCATTTTATCTTGCCCCCTGTATCAGTTCCCGGTAGTCCCGGATATAAAAATCAGCTAATTCTTTCTTTTCTTCGATCATGGAAAGTGAAAATACGTCCTCGACCGCGCCGACGTGCATACCAGCCCGTTTTCCAGCCAGAATCCCCGCCGGGACATCCTCAAATACCAGACATTTTTCCGGCTGTACGCCCAGATCCGCCGCCACCTTCAGATAGATATCCGGCGCCGGTTTTCCTGCCGCCACCTCACAGGCAGTTGCCACCACACCGAAATAGGAACGGATATCCAGAGAATCCAGCACAGCTGCTACCATATCCTGTGCATTGCTCGTCGCAATTCCCATGCGGATTCCTTTTTTCTTTAAAAATGGAAGAAATTCCGCAACCCCCGGTTTCAGCGGCACCTCATGGCGGTATTTATCGATCGACATTTCAATCCAGATCGCCTTGATCTCATCCAGTGTCATCGGCAGCTGGAAACGCTCTTTAAAATAGATTGCTGTCTCGGAAAAACTCATGCCCTCAATCACCTTCTGGAGATCCTCCGGACAGTCATAGCCGTAACGCTTTAAAAATTCCACGTCGATCGCTTTCCACATCCACATGGAATCGACCAGGGTGCCGTCGAGATCGAAGAGGACGGCGTCTACTGTGTTCCAGTTGATTTCAGGAGGTGTGTTATTTGGGGTGTCTGACAAATTTTCGTCATTCGATACACAATTTTGTGAGGTTAGCGTTCTTTCTTTTAACGCTCTAATTTCATCTTCCGTCAGCGCCCGGTACTCTCCCGTCGCCAGTGCCTCATCCAGGGCAAGCGGTCCCATCGAAAGGCGTTTCAGGTAAATGACTTCGCCGCCCTCTGCCTCAAACATCCGCTTTACCTGATGAAATTTTCCTTCATGGATGGTCAGGCGTGCCTCGCAGAGGTCTTCTCCTGCATCGTTCCATTTTTTCTCGATCACAAGCTCTGCCGGCCGTACCGGTGTGCCATCCGTCAGCGTCAGTCCCGCCTGAAAGCGCGCTTCGATTCCTTCTTTCAGTGTTCCCTTTACGCGTGCAAAATAGACCTTATCCACGTGTTTTTTCGGTGCCAGAAGCTCATGCGCCAGCGCACCGTCGTTTGTGATGAGAAGCAGTCCTTCCGTATCAATATCGAGGCGTCCGACCGGGAAGAGGTCTTTTCGCTTTGCTTCATCAATAAGATCAAGGACAGTCTGATAGCGCCCGTCTTCCGTTGCGGAAACGACGCCCTGCGGTTTATTTAACATATAATATTCCGTGTCTGCCCAGCCAACCGGCTGTCCATCCAGTGTAACCCGGGTTTCGTCCGGGAATATTTTCCGGTCAGACTCGCGGCAGACGGTTCCATCGACCAGAACCCGCCCTTTGCGGATCATCTCTTTTACCTGACTGCGCGTTCCCTGCTTCATCTCTGCCAGGAAGCGGTCTAAACGTATACTTTTACCTTGTCCCATCACTGCCACCTCCATCCGGGATTGTATTTATTTTTAAGCTGACCGCCCCGTTTCTGCGCCCAGCCAAGCGGAAATCCATCCACACAGATTAGTACAAGACCATCTGCTGCTTCTTCCTCTGCGGCTGTCAATGTCTCGCCCTTTAAATAGCGGATCGTGCGCTCATCCGAGGCATTAAAATTTAAGTAATTTACAAATTCCTGCATCCGCAGGTTCATTGCCAGCGCCTGGGATGGTTCAAACCGCCCTTTTTTCAGTTCTCCGAGCAGAAGTCCGGTACGCAGACAGCGGAGCGGCTTAAAATAGCGTGTATTGTCGCCTGCCAGCGCTGCCGGGAGGTAATAGATGCGCTCGCTGTCACGGTAGAATTGCTCCGGATTCCAGGTTCTTACCGGAAGCTGGCGCAGAAGCTCAAACAGGGGGGAAAAATCCTCGGAGGTCTGGTTTTGCGCCACGTTTTTTCCCTTTCCAAACGTTTTCCCTTTCGCTTTTCCGGAAGCCATCTGTCTGGACTTACCGTCTTCCGCCACACGGCACAACCGCGCTTCTATTTCCTCTAGCAAAAGTGGATCGCTCAATGCTTTCTCATCGGCATTTTCCAAATCCTTGACATTTGCGTCTGTTTTCTCCGTCCGCTTCTCCAACAGCGCAAGAAAATGTCCTTCGCCCTCCAGACGGTGCGGAAACAATCTCAGACAGCCCTCAATGCCACGGCTTCCCTCAAAACCATATTCCGGTTTCTGCGGCACGACCGCCATCTGCGGATATTTCTCCAGAATATACTCGATCGTTCCCTCGTCCTCGTCCCTGTCAAAGGTACAGGTCGAATAAACCAGTTTCCCGCCCGGCGCAAGCATCTGCACGGCACAGTCGAGAATCTGGCGCTGCAGCGGCGCATAATAATCGGGACCTTTTTCGTTCCAGCTCTTTACCATCGACGGATCGCGGCGGAACATACCTTCGCCGGAGCACGGCGCATCGACCAGAATCTTATCAAAAAACTCTGGCAGGATGCCAGCCATTTTTTCCGGTGCCTCGCTCGTTACACAGATATTTCCCGCTCCGAACATTTCCAGATTTTTAAGAAGCGCTTTTGCGCGCGAATTGCTGATATCATTGGAAAACAGGACACCTGTACCGGCTAATTTCGCCGCCAGTTCCGTACTTTTACCGCCCGGTGCCGCGCACAAATCCAGAACCCGGTCGCCCGGCTTGATCGGCAGCCATGCCGCCGGTGACATCGCACTCGGTTCCTGCAAATAGTAGAGTCCCGCGTAGTACCACGGATGCCTGGATGGGCGTTCGCCCTGATAATAAAAACCGTTCTTCGTCCACGGCACTGGTTTCAAATTCCAGTCCGCCGTCTGTGCCATGTCTAAAAACTGTTCCGGTGTCAGCCTGCCCGTGTTGACGCGCAGCCCTGAACGCGGCTCTTCCTCATACGAAGCCAGGTACTCCGGGTATTCCTCCCCCAGAAATTGTTTCATTTTTTCAAGAAATTCTTCCGGCAGTTCTCGGTAATCCAATCGTTTTCCTCCTGTTTTTGTCTATTGCTCTGTATATCCATTTATAATCGTGATTCGAAAGACTTTTTCTTCGCGCTCATTCGTTCTTTCTTTGTTCGGTATGCCGGTTTTCAGGCTTCCAAAAGGAATGAGCCATTTTCTGTCTACATATATATAATCTATCTTTATATTACTTTTTAATGATAGAAAGGCGCTCCCATGCCATATATAAAAAAAATAGTATCCGCCCTGTTCCCAGCACTTATCCTGTCGCTTCTGCTCTCGCATCCGCGTCTCTCTGCGGATGGGGCACAGAAAGGACTTCTTTTATGGTTCAATACGGTCTTTCCGACGTTATTTCCCTTTATGCTCTTCTCAAAGCTTTTAGCTGAACACGGCGGCGTCCGGCTGCTTCTAGCGCCATTTCACCCGGTTTTGAAACATCTTGGGATGTCTGTCTACAGCGGCTATGCCCTGCTTGCCGGGCTGCTCTGCGGTTACCCGATGGGAATGAAAACTGCCGCCGATTTTAACCGGAAATCGCTGCTTTCGGCACATGAAAAACGGCTTCTGACCGCCATCAGCGCTTCGCCAAGCCCCATGTTTATCGCCGGATATGCTGCACCTAGGCTGAACCCGGCAGTTCCGTCAAACTATCTGGTTCTGGCACTATATACGCCGCTTTTATTGGTTGGAAGTCTCCTATGCATTTATAATAAAGTAACTTCTTTTCCCCTTCAAAACCGATCTTTTTCGAAAGAAACCGGCTCTGTCAAGCCCGCCCGCACAAAATCCACATCCGTCTCCGTTCCCGCTTCCTTCGACACCATCCTGATGGACTGCATCGAACTGCAGGTCCGCATCGGCGGTTTGATCATGCTGTATTCGATCCTCGCTGCCTTTGCCGACGCCTTCTGTTCCGGCCCGCTGCGTCTGGTTCTGATCGGGACGGCTGAAATGACAACCGGCATCGATGCGATCGCCCGTTCTGGTGCCATATTCAGTATCCCGGTTCAATCCGGCGCGATGGCGGCATGTGCTGCGTTCGGCGGGTTATCCGGGATCGCCCAGACAAATTCAGTCATACGGGACAGCCGAAAAGACAGAGAAAAAAATGCCGGACTTTCCATCCGGCATTATGTACTGTGGAAACTGGTTCACGCCAGTCTCTCGTTCGTTCTCTTTATTCTGCTGCTTCGCCGGATGCCGCCTGTGTAGCGGCCGCTGCTGCCTCGGCGCCTGTGTTCTCCTCCGGCTCGGTCACGACACTGCCAGCCAGCTCATTGCGGTTGGAAGATACGACATCGTAGCTGGACTGCATCGAACTCATGTAAGACTCGAAACGGCTCTGCGCGCCCTCCATCGAATGCTTGATGATGGTCTGCAGGCTGCGGAGCATGTCGTCCGTGTACTGAACGGAACCCTGGCGGATATTGTTTGCCTCTGTGACAGCGTTGTCCACGATCTGCTGTGCCTGTGCATTTGCCTGCTCAATAATGCTGTTTGCTTCTGCATATGCACGCTGCATGATCTCATGCTCATTAACCAGCTCATTGGTCTGGGCGGTCGCCTCGGCTACCATCGCATCTGCCTGGGAACGTGCCTCCTGCAGAATCGCATCCTGGTTGCTGATGATCTTCTGATATTTCTTAATCTCCTCCGGAATGCGAAGACGCAGTTCCACGAGCAGTTCTTCAATCTCTTCTTTATTTACTAAAATCTTCGTGTTGGACAGCGGCTGAAACTTGCAGCTGTCGATATAATCTTCAATTTCTGTGATGATCTGTTCAATTCTGCTCATAGCTTTTCTCCTTACTTACATTCCCTGTCTTCCTGAAGCGCCTGGTATTTCTCCTGTACTTGTTTTGCAATGACCGGATCGAGAAATTCGGAAATGTCTCCGCCGTACATCGCAACCTCTTTTGCCATACTGGAACTTAAATACGCGTATTTAAGGTTCGTTGTCAGAAACAGGGTATCTATTTCGGGTGCAATCACCCGGTTCATCTGCGCGAGCTGCAGCTCATATTCGAAATCCGTGATCGCACGCAGACCACGCACGATGACCTTTGCGTGATTCTGGCGCATGAAATCGACCAGAAGTCCGTCAAACGACTGCACCTCCACGTTAGGAATGTCTTTTGTCACTTCCTCTAACATCTTAACACGTTCTTCGACAGAAAACAACGGAGATTTTGCGTTATTACACAAAACTCCCACGATGACCTGATCAAAAATTTCGGAGGATCGCTTTATAATATCAAAATGTCCGAGCGTCACCGGATCAAAGCTGCCCGGATAAATGGCTGTTTTCATCTTTTTTTCTCCTTTGGTATTCAAGCTTTTCGGATAAACAGATGTTTATTCGTCTTATATATCTTCTCTTTTTCGAGATGGTATCCCAGTTCTGAAAGGTAGCTGCACCCGGTCTCTTTCGATGCCTCTGTGATGATCATCGTATGTTCATCTGCCAGGGACGAATGCGCCAGATAAGTAAGCACTTCTTTCTCCCAGAGATGGTTGTACGGAGGATCCATAAAAATGAAATCAAACGCACTCTTCCGGTTTTCTATCCGTTTCAATGCATCCGAAATATCACAGTTTAACAGCGTCGCCTTATCAGCCAGGCGGGCCGCTTTCAGATTGTCACGGATGCAGTCCGCCGCTTTCGGATTCTTCTCCACAAAAACAGCTTCTTTTGCCCCGCGGCTTAAAGCCTCGATCCCGATCGCCCCGCTTCCGCTGAATAAATCGAGAAATGTGCATCCATAGATATCATTCTGAATCATATTAAAAAGAGTTTCTTTGATACGGTCCGTCGTCGGTCTCGTATCCATTCCCTCGATCGTCTTTAAAGTAAGCCTTCTGGCACTTCCTGCTATTACCCGCATGGATTTTTCTCCATCTTACTAGAAATATTAATGTATTTTGAACTGCAACCGTAAAATTCACCAAACAGTTTGCGTATTTTTTAACACTACATCTGTTCTATTATAGTATGAGTTTTACTGATATACAAGCATAAAATCGGATCAATACTAACTTTTTTCCCTACATTGTGGGAGTTTTGCCCCAAAATGTCAATTTGCACAAAACCTTCTAGTGTATTTCACTTTTAAGATCCGCATACTGAGAATGTAACAAAAAGAGACACCCGGACAAACGAAAGTTTGAAGGGGGCACACGCAAAAAAGGAGGCGTCTGTTATGTCTAGTTCCAACAACACTAACAAAACCAATGTACCGGAAGCCAAGGAAGCGATGAACCGCTTTAAGATGGAGGTTGCCAATGAGATTGGCGTTCCGTTAAGCGAGGGCTACAATGGTAACCTGACCTCCGCACAGGCTGGTTCCGTCGGCGGCTATATGGTCAAAAAGATGATTGAGGAACAGGAAAAAAAGATGGCTGGTAAATAAGGCATCGTAGGGCTCTTCTGAATCTTCGCTGAAACGGCGAAAAAAACGGCAGCAGCATGATTGACAAAACCGGACTTGAACGACCGATTTTCAATCATGCTGCTGTTCTTTTCTGCAAAACATTCATTCACTTGTTTGACAGACAGATTGTATACTTACTTTAGCGATAAAAATGCCGCCAGATTCCCCCTCTTATCTCCCATCACGCGGTGTGAATATAAAAGATCCGGATTGCATTTCGTACATACATTCGTCACAGCCAGATGCTCCGGTAAAATTCCGGCATCCAGGAGCACCAGGCGGTTCGCGCCCCAGAGGTCAAGCTGGTACTTGCCATTCCCCTTATTCATGAGAATCGATTTCCCATTCCAGGAATAACAGGATGTTGAATCATCCTGACTGATTTCTGCTCCAAATTCTTCTTTAAATGCGTCTGCCACATCCTCACTGACCTCATAACAGTCCCGGCAGATGCTCGGTCCGATGCAGACGCGCAGATCCTCCGGCTTCGTGCCGAACGCCTCTCCCATCGCCTCGATCGTTTTCTGTCCCATCCGGTGAACGGTTCCCTTCCAGCCGGAATGCGACAGTCCGATCGCACGATGCACCGGATCTACAAAATATAATGGTACACAGTCTGCAAAAAATGTAACCAGCGTCAGCCCCGGCACGTTTGTGATAAGCCCGTCGATGTTTTCATAATCGCGTTCCCGCCAGATTCCTTTTCCAGCGTCCGCTTCCGTAACAAGACGGATATTCGTCGTGTGCGTCTGATGGCTGAGCACCATCTTTGACACATCCGTTCCCAGAATCCGCGCCATTTTCCGGTAATTTTCAAGCACATCGTCCCGGTTGTCGCCGCGCGTCAGCGAAAAGTTCATCGTACTGAAATATCCCTTGCTCGCTCCGCCAAGCCGGGTAGAAAATGCGTGGCGCACCATCCTGGTCTGCTCTAAGAGCGGAAAGGTAAAATAAGCCACTCCGTTTGACTCATGAAGGGTAATTGGTGCCGGATGAACTGTTTTTTGTATATAGGTAAGCGCCATGATTGTCACATCCTTTTTCTGTCTCTTGCTCAAATCTGATTGTGCAGTTTTTGAATTCTCTCATTTGTAATTATCCGCACCAGAACGCGTCCCGAATTAATCTCACGTTACTGCCAAGCACCGCCACCACATCAAACCGGCACGGCGTGTCCTCGGAAATATGATAACGCGTCATATAATACCGGGCGGTACGAAGAATCCGCGCCTGCTTGCGGGCATCCACTGCCTCCGCCGGATCGCCTTCGTGTTCATCGCGGCGGTATTTGACCTCGATAAAAACCAGGTAGTCTCTATCTCTTGCGATAATATCAATTTCACCCTGGCGACAGCGGAAATTCCGGCAGAGAATCTGATAACCGTGCCGGGTGAGATATTCACACGCCAGAGTTTCATATTCAGTTCCGATGGCACGGCGGTTGAATAAATTTCCATGAAGATGAACGTTTCTTTCTCCCATTCAGCTCCCTTTCTGTTATTTCATCCCCTGCATCGCGGCTTCCTCGCCCAGCAGCTTCTTCAAAAAGGTTCTCCGGTGGATCGGGCATGGACCATAGGTTAAAATTGCCTCGTTATGCATCTTGGTTCCGTATCCTTTATGCTTCGCAAACCCGTATTCCGGATAGATTTTATCGTACTCCATCATCATATGATCCCTCGTCACTTTTGCCAGGATACTGGCTGCCGCGATCGAGACACTTTTTGCATCGCCCTTGATAATCTTAATCTGCTTTTCCTCCGAAATCCCCGGAATGATGACCGCGTCATTTAAAAAGATATCCGGCTCCTGCGGAAGCTGTGCGACTGCCTGACGCATTGCTTCATAGGTCGCCTGCAAAATATTGATGGAATCGATCACTTCCGGGCTTACAATTCCAATTCCGTAGGCAGCTGCCTTTTCTTTGATTTCCAGAAACAATTCTTCCCGGCATTTTTCCGACAATTTTTTGGAATCGTTCAGCCGCAGAATCGTACAGTCTTTCGGAAGTACCGCGACCGCCGCCACCACCGGACCGGCTAATGGACCTCTGCCCGCCTCATCAATGCCGCAGACGATCCCTGCACTTTCGTACTGATGTTCATAGGCGCGCATTCCTTCGAGACGCGCCAGTTCTGCTTCCAGTTTTTCTCCTGTTAGTTTTCTCATGTTTTCCTACACCTCCGGCACTTCCAGCGTCACGCGCCCCAGTTTGCCGCTGCGGAAGTCATCTAATAGGAAGCCAGCCGCTTTTTTCGTATCCAGCTCGCTGCCCTTTAAAAGACAGGAACGTGCCCTTGCGATTTCACGCAGAATTTCCCAGGCTTTTTTTGTATCTTCGCCGTCCCCCGTATTCTCAACCAGCGTCACACCATACCGCTCTTCCAGGCGCTTTCCGTAACGTCCGGACATATTTTTGATCAGCTCGGCTGCCAGCTCTTCCTTATCCAGAATCTCATCGTTGATCGAGCCGATAAATGCAAGGCACAGTCCCACATTCGGATCTTCAAATTTTGGCCAGAGGATTCCCGGCGTATCGAGAAGTTCCAGTGTCTTATTTAAGCGGATCCACTGGTTTCCCTTGGTAACACCCGGTTTATTTCCAGTCTTGGCGCAGGCTTTTCCGGCAAAGGAATTGATAAAGGTCGATTTTCCGACATTCGGAATGCCGACTACCATTGTCCGCACCGGGCGGTTTTTGATACCGCGGCGGCGGTCACGCTCAATTTTCTCCTTGCATGCCTCCTGCACCAGCGGCTGAATCTGCTTCATTCCCATGCCGCTGCGCGCGTTGATGCGGAGTGCATGGATGCCCTGCTCCTTAAACCATGCGATCCAGCGCTCTGTACAGCCGTCGTCCGCCAGATCCGCCTTATTTAAAAGGACAATCCGTCCCTTTCCCTTCGCAAGCTCATCAATATCCGGGTTGCGGCTGCCGAGCGGCACGCGCGCATCCACCAGCTCAATCACCAGATCGATTAGCTTGATATCTTCCTTCATGGCTCTTTTTGCCTTTGTCATATGTCCAGGGTACCATTGTATCTGCATGAAATTTTCTTCCTTTCTTAGAACCTATCTCGACGAAATCAACCCAAACCGGCTAACCGGCTGGATCCGCAGCCAGACCTTTCCTTTGATCTGCCGGAACTTCACATTTCCCACATTGGAAAAGCGGCTGTCCTCACTGCCGGAGCGGTTGTCACCCAGCAGAAAATATTCGTTTTTATCCAGACTAATCGGATATTCCGCCAGTCCAGCCAGAGCCGCCTTACCCAAGTCGTTCGGGGCGTCTAATTTTTCATTATTAATGTAAATATAACCGTCCTTGATCTGCACCGTCTCACCTGGCAGTCCAATGACGCGTTTTATATTGTAATTTCCCGTTTCTTTTTCAAATACGATAATGTCATAGCGCTTTGGGCGCATCACGCGGTAACTCAAGCGGTTCATCAGAACCTTTTCGTTCTGCGACAACACCGGTTCCATTGATTGACCGCTCACCCGTATCTGCGTCCCCATCGCAAACACGGCGAACCACGCGATCGAAATTACCACCGCGATATCCACGATCCATCCAACCACCAGACGGATGCGGTTCCTATCCTCTTTCAGCTCCATATGTCACTCCCTCTCTATCCAATGTACTCTCGGAGTCTTTTTTGCACTTGCTTTTGTGGCTGATTTTCCGCCAGCCGCACCCGAATTTCATCAACGCTCATGTATATGGTTGGTGCCCAGCCTTCCCCCTATGGATCGAAAAAAGCTGCTGTACAGCCTCTCCCGCCGCGCCGGACACACATAACCGCATATCCGGATACACAGCGGGCTGACCTGTACAGCAGCCCCATCCGCTTCAGAAATTATTTTACTAACTCTTTTACCTTCGCTGCCTTGCCGATTCTGGATCTCAGGTAGTTCAGTTTTGCTCTTCTTACTTTACCTCTTCTTACTACTTCAACGTTCTCTACAGACGGAGAATGTAACGGCCAGGTCTTCTCTACACCAACACCGTTGGAGCTCTTTCTAACAGTGAAAGTCTCGCGAACGCCGCCGTTCTGTCTCTTAATAACAGTTCCCTCGAAAACCTGAATTCTCTCGCGGTTTCCCTCTTTGATCTTAGCAGATACACGTACTGTATCGCCTACGTTGAAACTCGGAACGGTTTCCTTTAACTGAGCTGCTTCAATGTTCTTAATAATCTCGTTCATCTTTGTGAACCTCCTTTAAAATCTTTGATGTTCTTAATACGATCTTTTATCCCGTAAAAACGTGCTTCCTGTAACAGCGGAACATCTCTTTATTTCACAGAATATGATTTTATCATAGAAATCCTTGATTTGCAAGGACTTTCTGCTCTCTTTTTTAGAGTTTTTTTGTTTCTTTTTCCTCTTTCTGACGAATTAGCTCTTCCAGATATTTCTTCTCTTTCTTATCCAGAACCGCATCTTTTAAAAGATCCGGGCGGCGTTCCAGCGTCCGTTCGATCGATTTCTGACGGCGCCAGGTCTCGATATTTTTGTGATGCCCGGTCAGAAGTACGTCCGGGACCGCCTTATCCATAAATACAACCGGGCGGGTGTACTGTGGATATTCCAGCAGATTGTCGTGAAATGACTCAAATTCCGCGGATACGTCATTATTTAATACACCAGGCACCAGACGGGAAATGCAGTCGATCATAACCATCGCCGGAAGCTCACCGCCCGTCAGGACATAATCGCCGATCGAGAGATAATCGGTCACAACCAGCTCTAACGCGCGCTCATCGATCCCCTCATAATGCCCGCAGAGGAACACCAGATCCTCTTCTTTCGCCAGTTCTTCCGCGATTTTCTGGTTGAAAACCTGCCCCTGCGGAGTCAGATAGATCACGCGCGGACGTTTTCCAGTGCGCGCCGCCAGGTCTTCATATGCATCGTAAATTGGTTCCGGCTGCATCACCATACCGGCGCCGCCGCCATAGGGCGCATCGTCTACATGATGGTGTTTGTCCTTCGAGTAATCGCGGATATTGACCGCCTCAACCGAGATCAGCCCTTTGTCAATTGCACGCCCCGTAATACTTGTGTTCAGTCCCCCCATTACCATCTCCGGGAACAGGGTCAGAATATGAAAATTCATCCGTTTCTCCTATATTTATACAGCACTTTCACAACGGTACTTTTATTTTAGGATTGTCATTCCATTTACAGATCCAGAAGCCCGTCCATGATATGTACCGTTACAGTGCCAGCCTCCAGATCGACATTCAGGATGCATTCCTTGATGGACGGGAAGAGGTATTCTTTGCCTTCAGGTCCTTCGATCAGATATACGTCGTTAGCTGCTGTCTGAAGGATATCTTTCACCGTACCGAACTCCTCGCCCTCGTCCGTCAGCACTTTCAGACCAATCAGATCGGCAATGAAATTCTCATCCGGATTCAGTTTCACCGCTTGATCGCGGGTGATCAGAATATCCTTATTACGGAACGGCTCGCAGTCCTCAATCCGGTTCATCTCTTTAAATTTAAGAATGACCATATTTTTGAAAAAACGCACCTGTTCCACGGTCACCGGCATTTTTTCTTTTCCAGTGTCGATATACGCTTTTTTTAATTTTTTAAAGCGATTCACATCATCGGTGGTAGGGAATACTTTCACATCTCCGCGCAGACCATGCGGGGACGTAATTACACCAACTCTCAGATAATCAACCATTCTGTAATCCTCCTGTATGAAATACAATTTTTATTTCATAGGACACAATTTCCTATGAAATAAAAAAGCCGGACACCCTTTCAGGCAGCCGGCTTTTCAGCTTCGTCTGTATTACTGAATCTCTACAATAACTTTCTTGTCTTCCTTGGATGAAGCCGCCTTGACAACCGAGCGAATCGCTTTCGCGATACGACCCTGTTTTCCAATTACCTTACCCATATCGGCCGGTGCAACGGAAAGCTCGATTACAGTCTCATCGTCTTTGACCGATTCTGTAACCACTACCTCGTCCGGGTTCTCAACCAGTGCTTTCGCGATAACTTCTACTAATTCTTTCATACCTTTGCACCTCACAGGTCAGTATGCTTGATTTACTGGATACCAGCGATCTTTAAGAGTTTACCAACAGTCTCTGTCGGCTGAGCGCCTGTTGCTAACCATTTCTTAGCAGCTTCCTCGTCGAATTTCAGAGTGCTCGGCTCTGTGTTCGGATCGTAGATACCGATCTCCTCGATGAATCTGCCATCTCTCGGGGATCTGGAATCTGCAACAATAATTCTATAGAAAGGAGCTTTCTTCTGACCCATTCTTCTTAATCTCATCTTTACCATTTTAAATTACCTCCTGAAATTTTCCTTATTTCCTTAAATTATAAAATATAGCTAATGCACACTGCATCTACTAACACTTGTTTAAAACGGCAGCCTCATCTTGCCAAGCATACCGCCGAGTCCGCCAAGACCCTTGCGTTTTCCGCCACCTGCCATGCCCGGAAGCTGTTTCATCAGCTTTTTCATATCTCCGAACTGTTTTACCAGGCGGTTGACTTCTGCGATGTCCACGCCTGCGCCCTGTGCGATTCGTTTCTTGCGGGACGGATTCATCAGATCCGGGTTGCGCCGCTCTTCGGCTGTCATCGAAAGGATGATCGCCTCCACGCGTCCCATCGTCTTCTCATTTTCATCTAAATCCAGACCTTTAAGCTGTCCCATACCCGGCATCATGCTCATGATGCTCGCCATACCGCCCATTTTCTTGATCTGGTTCATCTGATCGAGGAAGTCGTTGTAATCAAATTCTGCCTTCTTAATCTTGCGACCGAGTTCTTTTGCCTTCTCCTCGTCGATCACAGCAGATGCTTTGTCGATGATGGAAAGGACATCGCCCATGCCTAAGATTCGGGAAGCCATACGGTCCGGGTAAAACTGTTCCAAATCGGAAAGCTTCTCACCCATACCGACATAGAGAATCGGTTTTCCGGTTACCGCCTTGATAGAAAGAGCCGCACCGCCTCGCGTATCGCCATCCATCTTTGTCAGAACTACACCGTCAATGCCGATTTTGTCATTAAACATACTCGCTACATTGACTGCATCCTGACCAGTCATGGCATCTACAACGAGAAGTGTCTGATAGACGTCCACATTCTCTTTGATCTCAACCAGCTCATCCATCATCGCTTCATCGATGTGGAGACGACCGGCTGTATCGATGATAACCACATTGTTGCCATTTTTCGCTGCGTGCTCAACCGCCGCCTTTGCGATATTGACCGGTTTGTGGTTCGTTCCCATCGCAAATACGGGAACACCCTGTTTTTCACCATTTTTCTGCAGCTGTTCGATTGCCGCCGGTCGGTAGACATCACATGCTACCAGCAATGGGTTTCTTCCCTTTGCCTTGAGCTTTCCGGCAATCTTTGCCGTCGTGGTCGTCTTACCAGCACCCTGGAGACCTGCCATCATGATGACGGTAATCTCATTGCCCGGTTTTAACGCAATCTCTGTCATCTCGGAGCCCATCAGCTTGACCAGCTCGTCGTTGACAATCTTTATTACCATCTGTCCTGGATTCAGGCCATTTAAAACGTCTGTTCCAATCGCCCGTTCCTGTACAGAACTGATAAACTGTTTTACTACCTTGAAGCTTACATCCGCTTCCAGAAGGGCCATCTTGACTTCTTTGAGCCCGGCTTTTACGTCGCTCTCGCTGAGTCGTCCCTTGCCTGTCAGGTTTTTAAACACATTCTGCAGTTTGTCTGCCAAGCTTTCAAATGCCATCAAAAACCTCCCGCATTATAAATCCAATATCTCGTTTGAGATTCGCCCGATTGCCTCAATCAGCGCCTGATTCTGAGTCCGGCTGAATTCTTCCGTCAACCGATGAATCTCAGTTACTTTTTCCTTGGTTTTCTGGAACTTGGCAATCAGCCCAAGCTTTTCCTCATAACCAAGAAGTGTACGGTCACAGCGCCGGATCAGATCATGCACACCCTGACGGGTAATGCCCTGTTCATCTGCAATCTCACTGAGGGATAGATCGTTAAATACCACATCCTCATATACACTTTGCTGATGCTTTGTCAGGAGTTCTCCGTAGAAATCATACAAAAGACCCTGTTCAACAATTTTTTCCATTCCTCATCACCTGTGTTATCATACACGATAATCTAATTGGTGTCAAGTATTTTTTCTTTACACGAATCAGATTATCAAACGAATTATTTTTTTTGCTGCTCTGTTTGTGTTTTCTTTCAAAAACAAGCAGATTAATGATCGCATTACATCGTTTCAAATTCTATCCCCGCACCGGATGACCGTCTTCCTTCGGCAGCTTCTTCGCCGCCCGCCAGAAGCAGATCATATGTGCCGTCGCTGTGACCGCCCAGGAGATCGGGTACGACAGATACAGGATCGCCAGCGACCGCTGCGCTGCAAATATGGTAAAGATCCAAATCACCCGCAGTCCGCAGGCGCCGGTCAGAGAGACAATCGTCGGCAGGATCGAATACCCAAGTCCGCGGATGCTTCCGACCATCGTATCCATCATGCCGCACAGGAAATACGTCGTACAGATGATCGACATCCGGAGCAGTCCATAGGAAATAACGTCAGCATCTTCTGAATATACCTGCAGCAGCCACGGACCACCGAGGTATGCTGCAAATCCAAGCACCAGTCCTACTGTCACAACGACACCCTGGCAGGTGGCAAGAATCTTTTTAATCCGCGTATATTTCTCCGCTCCGATATTCTGGCTTGTAAAGCTTAAATTGGTCTGATACAGCGCATTCATCGAGGTATACACAAATCCCTCGATATTCTGCGACGCCGTGTTGCCTGCCATCGCAATCGAACCGAAGGAATTGACGGACGACTGAATCAGTACGTTGGAGATCGCAAAAATCGCACCCTGGATACCAGCCGGAAGACCTACCTTTATAATAAGAAGAAGTTTTCTCCGGTTGACTCCCAGCCTGGAAAGCGACAGCTTCATCGCGCCCTCTGAATGCATCAGGCAGCGGATAACCAGAAATGCGGAAATACACTGGGAAATCACGGTTGCCAGCGCGACACCCGCTACGTCCATCTGGAGCTGGGTAACAAAGAATATGTTCAGTGCTGCATTGATAACTCCTGCCACGGTCAGGAAATACAGCGGACGTTTCGTATCGCCGATCGCGCGCAGGATCGCACTTCCGAAGTTATACACCATCGTTGCCGGCATACCGGCAAAATAAATCCGCATGTAGATCGTCGATTTATCGATGACATCGTCCGGCGTCCCCATCAGTTCCAGCCAGAAACGTGAGGTAAACAAACCCAAAAAGACTAGAAACAGCCCGCTCATCAGGCTGACCGTGATCGCCGTATGGATTGTCTCGCTCATGTCGCGGTCATTCTTCGCGCCATAATAGCGTGCCACCAGAACGTTCGCACCGATCGACAGACCGATAAAGACGTTAATGAGAAGATTAATAAGGGAACTGGTCGAGCCGACTGCAGCCAGAGACTGGCTGCCTGCAAAACGCCCCACCACGATCACATCTGCCGCATTGAAAAGAAGCTGAAGCACACCGGAAAGCATCAGCGGAATGGAGTATGTAAGTACCTTTCCGAGAATCGGACCATTGCACATATCCATTTCATAGGATTTCGCCATGTTTTTCATCCTTTCGTATCTTAAAAATAAAAGTCCTTTCATTTTTCGAAGGCTGGTCAGTTGACACTATTCTACCCCCTTTCCATGCGCTTTTCAAGCGTTCTTTTAATCGTTGACTTTTTCCCGGCGCGTTTTATAATAAGGGTAGATAATTTACGGCGTAAACTGTCTGGCATCTTCCAGTTACAGCCACTTTACTTATAAGGAGGACATCATGATGAACACACAGCGACTTGAGAAAGTTTTGAAGAAAATGGAAACAGAGGGACTCGAGCAGATGATTATTTCCGATCCATATGCGATCTATTATCTGACGGGTCGTTTTATTGATCCGGGTGAACGTCTGCTGGCACTTTACATTAACCAGTCCGGCAAGAATAAGATCTTTATCAATAACCTCTTTACCGTTCCGGAAGATCTGGGCGTAGAGAAATTCCGCTTCTCGGATACAGACGATTACCTGACTCCTCTGTGCGACTGTGTTGAGGCAGGCAAACCGCTCGGTATTGATAAAACATTTGCTGCCCGTTTCCTGATTCCGGTCATCGATCATTCGGGCGCTTCCTCCTACAAGGTCAGTTCCATCTGCGTCGATGAGGTCCGTGCGTGCAAGGATGACGAAGAACGTGAAAAAATGCGTGCGGTTTCCGCAATCAATGATAAGGCGATGGCACAGTTCCGAGGTCTGATCCATGAAGGCGTAACTGAGGAAGAGATCGCTTCCAAGATGTTAGATATTTATAAGAGTCTCGGTGCAGACGGATATTCCTTTGAACCACTGGTTGGCTTCGGTGCAAACTGCGCGCTTGGACACCACGGTCCGGACGATACTGTTCTGAAAGAAGGCGACACCGTCCTGTTTGATGTTGGATGCAGGAAGGATGGCTATTGTGCCGATATGACACGTACTTTCTTCTATAAAAAAGTACCATCTGAGAAGCACCGCGCTATTTATGAGACCGTCCGCCGCGCAAATGCTGCCGCAGAAGCAATTCTGAAACCGGGCGTTCCGCTCTGCGAAGTCGATAAAGCTGCCCGCCAGATCATCGAGGATGCCGGATATGGTCCGAACTTTACCCATCGGCTGGGACATTTCATCGGTCTGGAAGTACATGAGTACGGCGATGTTTCTTCTGCGAACACCAAGGTCGCTGAGGTTGGCAATATCTTCTCCATCGAACCAGGTATTTATGTAGAAGGCGAAGTTGGCGTGAGAATCGAGGATCTGGTGCTGATTACTGAGGATGGATGCGAGATTCTAAACTCTTTCAGCAAGGAGCTGGATATTGTAGAGTAATCACATCGCATCATTTATAACACGATTATAAAAAAGAAACTGTTACAGATGGTATTTCTGGTAATTCCGATTACAAATCACGAATCATCCAGAAAGCCAGCCTCTGTAGACAGTTTCTTTTTAGTTTTCTTTAAAAACTAATTATAATTTTCATTTATAAAAAGGCGTTTTTACGCGTTCAGCTTCTCCGTCATCATTTCATTCACTTTACCCGGATTTGCCTTGCCCTTCATCGCTTTCATCACCTGACCAACCAGAAATCCAAGTACCTTTGTCTTTCCACTCTTGTACTCTTCCACCGTCTTCGGATTTGCGGCGAGCACATCGGAAACTGCCTGTTCCAGGGCACTGTCGTCATTGACCATGCCAAGTCCATGTGCTTCGACATAGGCGGACGGATCGACATCTTGCTCGAAAACAGCTGTAAATACTTCTTTTGCCGTGTTGTTATTGATCGTTCCGGCATCGACCAGATCGATGAGCTGTGCCAGATGCATCGGGGAGAACCACAGGCTTTCAGCGTCCTGTCCTTTTTCCTTGAGCAGGCGGCTTGCCTCGCCGATCAGCCAGTTTGCCGCTTTCTTCGGTTTCTGGCAGATGGTAGTGGTCTTTTCAAACATATCCGCCATCTTCTTAGACTCAGTCAGAATGCGGCTGTCATATTCAGACAGACCATATTCACTCCGGTAACGTGCCATTTTTTCCGGCTGCAATTCCGGCAGGGCGGCGCGGACGGATTCCAGCCATTCATCGCTGATGCAGACCGGCGGAAGATCCGGATCCGGGAAATAACGGTAATCTTTCGCATCCTCTTTAGAACGCATCGCATAGGAGTATTCCTTGTTGTCATCCCAGCGTCTCGTCTCCTGGATGACCTTCCTGCCCTCTTCCAGCAGCTCAATCTGACGGGCGCGCTCACCGTCGATCGCACGGGCAATCGCCTTGAAAGAGTTCAAGTTCTTCATCTCGGTTCTCGTACCAAATGTCTCACTTCCCACCTCACGGACCGATAAGTTGACATCGGCACGCATCGAACCTTCCTGTAACTTACAATCTGATGCGCCCAGATACTGTACCAGCAGGCGCAGGCGTTCGAGGTAGGCAATAACCTCATCAGCACTCCGCATATCCGGCTCAGAAACGATCTCGATCAACGGCACGCCGCTTCGGTTGTAATCAACCAGCGAGCAGTCTTCCCACTCGTCGTGGATCAGCTTTCCGGCATCTTCCTCCATGTGAATTTCATGAATACGAATTTTCTTTTCACCGGCAGGCGTATCGATCGGAATATAACCGTCGTGGCAGATCGGGAGATACAGCTGGGAAATCTGGTAGTTCTGCGGGTTGTCCGGGTAAAAATAGTTTTTCCGGTCAAATTTACAGAACTGGTTGATACCACAGTTTGCCGCCAGACCGACCGACATCACGTATTCAACGACCTTCTTATTTAAAACCGGCAGAGAACCCGGCATACCGGTACAAACCGGGCAGGTATGAGTATTTGGTTTTGCTCCAAATTCGGTGGAGCAGCCGCAGAAAATCTTGGTTTTCGTCGCCAGCTCTACGTGTACCTCCAAGCCGATGACTGTCTCATATTCTTTCTTCATCTTATCTGCCCTCCTTGTCTGTCATAACCGGAAGCTTCCATGCACCTCTCGCCTTTTCGTATGCAGATGCCGCGCCAAACAGCTTTTTTTCCTGGAAGCAGTCTGCGATCATCTGAAGCCCGATCGGAAGTCCCTTCGAATCCAGCCCGCACGGAACTGAAATGCCCGGAAGACCTGCCAGGTTGACCGAAACAGTATAAATATCGCCCAGATACATCTTCATCGGATCGGAAAGGCTGTCACCCAGCAGCGGTGCCGTGGACGGCGCTGCCGGTCCCAGAATGACATCGTATTTCTCAAACGCCTTGTCAAATGCCTGTTTAATCAATGCTTTTGTGCGGAGTGCTTTCAGATAATATGCATCGTAGTAGCCGGAACTCAAAACGAACGAACCGAGCATGATACGGCGTTTTACCTCTGGTCCAAAGCCCTCGGAACGGCTCTTTTTATACATTTCATGTAAATCTTCATATTCCGGTGTGCGGTAACCGTACTTCACACCGTCAAACCGGGACAGGTTGGAGCTTGCCTCCGCCGATGCAATGACGTAATATGCTGGAATCGCATACTCAACCATGCCTAAATCAAAAAACTCCACTTCTGCCCCGCGTTCTTTTAACGCATCAGCTGCCGCCAGAACAGCTTTTTTTACATCTTCATCGAGTCCTTCGCCCAGATAATCGGACGGGATTCCAATCTTCATCCCTTTTACCCCTCCGGTCAGGGCAGCGGTAAAATTGTACGCCTCCCGCTTGACAGAGGTGCTGTCCTTTTTATCATAGGAAGCGATCGTCTCCAGAATTGCCGCGCAGTCTGCGGTATCTTTCGCAATCGGTCCAATCTGATCCAGCGAGGAACCATAGGCGATCAGACCATACCGGGAAACCGTTCCATAGGTCGGTTTGATGCCGGTCACGCCGCAGAAGGAACTTGGCTGGCGGATGGAACCGCCCGTATCTGAACCAAGAGCAAAAAAGGTCTCTCCCGCTGCGACAGCCGCACATGAGCCACCGGAAGATCCGCCCGGTACATGCTCTGTATTCCACGGGTTTTTCGTCGGTCCAAACCAGGATGTCTCGGTCGTACTTCCCATCGCAAATTCATCCATATTTGTCTTGCCAAGCAGGATCGCACCGGCTTTTTTGAGGTTCAGCGCTGCCTCCGCTGAGTACGGAGGTACAAATCCCCTTAAAATTTTGGAACTGCACGTTGTCTCAATTCCCTCTGTACAAATATTATCCTTGATCGCCATTGGAACGCCCGCCAGCGGTCCGGTCAGGGTGCCATCGTCAATCTGTTTCTGGATCTCATCCGCCTGTGCCAGTGCTGCCTCCTCGGTCAGCGTTACATAAGCATGAACTGTATCTTCATATTTATGAATCCGTTCCAGAGATGCCTGTACCGCCTCCCGGACGGAGATTTGTTTTTCTTTAATTTCTTTTCCCAGCTCCAGCGCTGTTAATTCTGAAATTCCCATCCTGATTTCCTCCATATTGCTGCCTGTATCTCTAATTCTTTTTACTCCACTGTCCTCGGCACCTTGTACTGTTTTTCTTTCTGCTCCGGTGCATTCGAAAGCATCGCATCTGATTCATCTCCATTTTCCACGACATCTTCGCGGAACACATTGTGAATGTCAAAGACATGCGACATCGGTTCTACTTCCGAAGTATCAAGCTGATTCAGCATATCGATATACTCAAGCATCCGGCTCATGTCGCTTTTCGCTGCCTCTTTTTCCACCGGGGAAAGGGAAAGCTTTGCTAAAATACCAACATAATCAATCATTTCATCGTCTATTTTCACTGCCATAAGTTCTGTTCCTTCCTATTATAATGTGTGTTATGGACAAGCTCTTTGTTTCATAGGAAATTGCGTCCTGTCACGTTACGGTACCAGACGGCTCATATCTCTCGGGAAGAGCGAAACCTCACGGACATTCTCCTCTTCAAGCAGCTGCATCGTCATACGTTCCAGACCGATACCGAGTCCGCCGTGAGGCGGCATACCGTGTTTGAAGGTGCTTAAATACTGTTCCATTCCCTCGGTATCCATACCGCGTTTTTCAATCTTCTCCATCAACTCGGTGTAGCTGTGGATACGCTGTCCGCCGGTTGTGACTTCCAGTCCACGGAATAAAAGGTCAAAGCTGAGTGTTACTTTCGGGTCTGTCGGGTCATCCATCGCATAGAATGGACGCTTCTTGGATGGATAATGGGTGACAAACACGAAATCGGCACCGTACTCTTCTTTAAAGTAGCGTCCAATCAGGTGTTCTTCCTCCGGCTCCAGATCGTATGGGTTTTTGATCTGGGTTCCATATTTTTCGGAGGCAAGGCGTTTCGCCTCGGTAAAGGTCACTGCCGGAATCTTCTCTACTTCCGGAAGTTTGACTTTAAGGATTTCCAGCTCCGTGGAATATTCCTTCTTTAAAATTTCCACCATATGCTGAAGAAATCCGGTTTCCATCGCCATGATATCGGTAAAATCATCGATATATCCCATCTCAAAATCCAGTCCGGTATATTCGTTTAAATGGCGTTTCGTGTTATGCTTCTCCGCACGGAACACCGGACCAACCTCCATCACACGGTCAAACACGCCGACCATCATCTGTTTGTAAAACTGCGGACTCTGCGCTAACACCGCCGGGCGGTGAAAATAATCGAGTTTAAAGACGTTTGCTCCGCCCTCGGCTCCTTTTGCTCCGATCTTCGGGGAATGAATTTCCGTAAATCCTTCTCCATGCAGGTACTCCCGGAATGCCCGTGCGATTCCTTCCTGGATTCTGAAACGTGCGCGCTCCCGCAGGTTGCGGAGTGTCAGAGAACGCATATCCAGTTTGGCTTCCAGGGATGCGCTCATTTTCCATTTTGATACGGCAATCGGCATCGGTTCTTCCGGTTTCGAGAGGATCCGAACACTCTTTAAACGAAGTTCCATGCCTCTCGGTGCCCGCTCTTCTTTTCGGAGGACACCGGAAACTTCTACGAATGTTTCTTCTCTTAATTCAGCAAAATCCGCGTCAGTCACACCTTTTTCATAGACAGTCTGCAGCACGCCGTCACGTTTCCGGAGAATCACAAATGCGATATCGCCCATGTTGCGGACACTCATGATCGCGCCGTTTACCTTTACTTCCCGTCCTTCCATACCGTCTGCAAACACGGCTGCCAGATCCAGCACTTCTTTTTCCTTTTTACCTGTCATAAATTCCATCGCTGTTTCCTCTCTTTCTCTGCTTTTTGATATGTCCGGGACGGGAATAATGAAAAAGAATGTGCCTTGGCACATTCTCGCGCCGAGCGCGGTCGCTTGCGACAAACTACATCTTCGCGCGAGTACGCATCATTGGCACGTTAGTGCCTTTTTGTGTAATAGGGGATTCCAAGGAATTTCCTATTACACAAAAAGTCCCGGAATGACGTTCACTCACATCATTCCGGGACGGGATATTCCCGCGGTACCACCCGCATTTAAAAAGAAACGATTGTTTTTCTTTTTACTCTTTCGCTGCTTAACGCGCAGTCACGTGATGACCTACCTGCGGCGGCTGGCGGGGTGTCCAGTGTCGCTCTCAGTCATCCGGCTCCGGAGTGTTCCCTATTGTCCCGCTCCCTCCTGACACGGCTCTCAGCCGGTGACCGCGTCTTTCTGTCGGATTCTTCGAAACAGAGTCTCCATCTTTGCCTTTTAAAAAAGTGGGCACGAATACCATGATTATCATGGCATCCTTGTCCACCCCGTTGGATTCAATTTTTTATGTTCAAACTATAAACTATTTTTCTGAGTTTGTAAAGAGGTTTTTTAATTTTTTTTCACGCAGTAATTCTGTATGGAATATGTCAGCTTCGCTGACCAGAATCGCGCGCCAAGTCTCACGGACGTTCGACTTAAATAGAAGAAATCTTGTACAATATTCTCCCTTGAAACATTTTTTCAAAATTCGTACGCAAATTGTATTGACATTCAGAATTTTTCGTGTATACTACTACACATAAAAGCAAGGGCGCTTCGAGATAATCGAGGTGCCCTTTTCTTTATGTAAAATGTGTCAGAGCACATTCATCTTACGTAGATTTAATCATCACAAAATCGCAGACATAAAACCTGAAAGGAGACATGAGTTATGAAAAAAAACATCCCTGAACTGTATGGAAGTCTTGTATTCAACAACAAAGTCATGAAAAGCAAATTGCCGCGAGATGTTTATAAGGCACTCCGCAAAACGATTGAAAATGGCAGCCATCTGGATCTCGATATTGCAAATGCAGTCGCAGTTGCAATGAAGGAATGGGCCGTTGAAAATGGTGCAACTCACTTCACACACTGGTTCCAGCCGATGACCGGCATTACCGCTGAGAAACACGACAGTTTCATCAATCCGGTTGGCGATGGCGAAGTTATCATGGATTTCTCCGGCAAAGAGCTGGTAAAGGGCGAACCGGATGCATCCAGTTTCCCATCCGGCGGACTTCGTGCCACCTTTGAGGCAAGAGGTTATACAGCCTGGGATCCAACCTCCCCGGCATTTATTAAAGACGATACACTCTGCATCCCGACCGCATTCTGTTCCTACAGCGGCGAGGCACTTGATACCAAAACCCCTCTTCTGCGTTCGATGGAAACCATCAACCGCGAGGCGCTGCGTGTCCTGAAGCTCTTCGGAAATGAAGATGTGACCCGCGTTGTCTCCACCGTTGGTCCGGAACAGGAGTATTTCCTGGTTGATAAAGAACTGTTTAATAAGAGAAGCGATTTGAAGTTCTGCGGAAGAACTCTGTTTGGCGCACCAGCTCCGAAGGGTCAGGAAATGGATGACCACTATTTCGGCGCTCTCCGTCCGAGAGTTTCCGCTTTCATGAAAGAACTGGATGAAGAGCTCTGGAAGCTCGGTATTCCGGCAAAAACCAAACACAACGAGGTAGCTCCGGCGCAGCATGAACTTGCCACCATCTACACGACTACCAATGTGGCAGTTGACAACAACCAGCTCACTATGGAAATCATGAAACGTGTGGCAGAGAAACATGGCCTTGTGTGCCTGCTCCATGAGAAACCATTTGAGGGCATCAACGGAAGCGGTAAACACAACAACTGGTCTTTATCGACCAACACCGGCGAAAACCTTCTTGATCCGGACCGCGAGCCGGCAAAGAACTTACAGTTCCTTCTCTTCCTGTTCGCAACGATCAAGGCAGTCGATGTCTACGGCGATCTGCTCCGCGTATCAGTTGCAACTGCCGGAAATGACCACCGTCTGGGCGGCAACGAGGCACCGCCAGCTATCGTGTCTATGTTTATCGGCGATGATCTGGAAGCAGTTCTCGATATTGTGGAAAAAGATCTGGAGTCTGAGGCAAAAGAAGTCCAGACCATGAAGCCGGGCGCAAAGGTTCTGCCGCACTTTATCAAAGATACAACCGATCGCAACCGTACTTCTCCGTTTGCCTTTACCGGCAATAAATTCGAGTTCCGTATGCCAGGTTCCGCTCTCTCTGTATCGGAACCGAACATTGTCATCAATACAGCCGTAGCTGAAGTTTTAGGCGAATTTGCAGACCGTCTGGAAGGTCTTTCCGGCAAGGCTCTGGAGGCAGAAATCCATCTGCTCTTAAAGGAAGTGCTGCGTGATCACCGCCGCATCGTATTCAACGGCAACGGTTACACCAGCGAATGGGTAGAGGAAGCTCACAAACGCGGACTCTTCGACCTGCCGAGCTGCGCAGAGGCATTCCCGCGCCTGATTGCTGAGAAAAACGTAGAACTGTTCCTGAAACACGGCATCTACACCAAGGAGGAACTCTTCTCCCGCTACGAAATCAAGGAAGAGAACTACATCAAGACCATCAACATCGAGGCAAAGACGATGCTTTCGATGATGAAGAAGACCTTCCTGCCGTCCGTCCTCTCCTACTGCAAGGAGCTGGCTGAAACCGCCGCAAAGACAAAGGCAATCCTGCCGGACGCACCGATCAGCGCCGAGAGCAAACTGCTTGAGAAGCTGTCCGGTCTCTACACCGAGATTTCCGAGAAAACCGAAGCACTGGCAGAGGCTGAAAAAGCGGCAGAATCCATGGAAGATAATATCGAGAAGGTTGCATATTTCCACTATACGATTCTTGCCAAGATGAATGACTTGAGAAGCAGCGTTGATACCGCAGAAGCCCTGATTCCGGATTCCTTCCTGCCGTATCCGACTTACGATGAACTGCTGTTCTCCGTATAATCTGACATGTCAATATTATGACTTGATTGAAAAATCGAGAAAAATGTGTTATGATTTGGCTGCAAAATATTGGTATATTGTCTTTTATACTGATATTTTGCAGTCAATTTTGGGTTGTTATCCCTGTTATTTTCTTATCATTCAGGTATATTGAATACAAAGGAGGTTTATATCATGAGGGAGTCACTCACATACGAAACCGGGCTTCGTGAGGAATGCGGCGTATTTGGAATGTTTGACCTGGAGGGCGGCGATGTTGCCAGAGATATGTACTACGGACTCAGCGCACTCCAGCACCGCGGTCAGGAGTCATGCGGCATCGCAGTCTGTGACACGAACGGTCCAAAGGGCGTTGTCAACTGCTACAAAGGGCTGGGACTTGTCAATGAGGTATTTCATGAGGAGACGTTAAAACGCCTCGGCGGCAATCTGGGAGTTGGTCATGTCCGCTACTCCACAACTGGTTCTTCTACCATCGAAAACACACAGCCACTGGTACTTAAGTATTTTAAGGGAACACTCTGTCTGGCGCACAACGGAAACCTGGTAAATGCGTTTGAGATGCGCCGCCAGCTTGAAGAAACCGGCGCAATCTTCCAGACGACGATGGATTCAGAGGTAATCGCGTTCCACATCGCCAGAGAACGTCTGGCTGCCCCGACCGCTGAAGAGGCGATCAAACGGACCGCGGCAAAAACACGTGGCGCTTATGCCCTGATTATCTCCAGCCCGCGCAAGCTGATCGGTGTTCGTGACCCATTTGGTCTGCGTCCTCTCTGCCTCGGCAAAAAGGGAAATATCTGGATCATGGCATCGGAAAGCTGTGCCATCACCTCGGTCGGCGGCGAATTTATCCGTGATATCGAACCGGGTGAGATCGTGACCGTCACCCGCGACGGCGTTTTTTCTGATAAAAGCCTGCAGCAGGAAAAACGGGCGCACTGCGTTTTCGAATACATCTATTTTGCCCGCCTCGACAGCCACATCGATGATGTGAGCGTCTATGAGGCAAGGCTGCGCGGCGGCGCGACTCTCGCACATTCCTTCCCTGCCGATGCCGACCTCGTCGCCGGTGTACCGGATTCCGGTCTGACCGCCGCGATGGGATATGCGAAGGCATCCGGCATTCCATATGAGATTATTTTCCATAAAAATAGCTATGTCGGCAGAACCTTCATCAAACCGACCCAGGAAGAACGCGAAAATAGCGTCCGTATCAAGCTTAATATTCTGGAACCAGCTGTCAGGGGAAAACGCATTGTCCTCGTCGATGACTCTATCGTGCGCGGTACGACGATGAAAAACCTGATCCGCATGCTCAAAAAAGCCGGGGCGAAGGAAGTCCATGTGCGCGTCAGCTCTCCGCCATTCCTCTTCCCCTGCTATTTCGGTACCGATGTCCCCTCCAATAAACAGCTCATCGCCAGCAGTCATTCCGTCGAAGAAATCTGCCGGGAGATCGGTGCGGATTCACTTGGATATATGCCGGTTGAAGATCTCGAGGAGATGGCAGGCGGACTGCCGCTCTGTACGGCATGCTTCACCGGAAACTATCCGATGGATGTGCCGGATGGGGAGATTAAGGATGCCTTAGAATAAATATGTCGCAAATGAAAAAGAATGTGCCTTGGCACATTCTCGCGCCGAGCGCGGTCGCTTGCGACATGTTTCTGCTTCGCGCGAGTGCGCATCATTGGCACGTTAGTGCCTTTTTTATCCCTCACACTTTTTCACGTTTTGTCAAAACTTTTGTTTTTGTTTAAAATGTCTTATATGTTTTTATACATTGGATGACGGACGGTTGTTCTGCGCTTTTAACGCTTTCAACTCGTCAAATACAACATCGTTCAGAACCTTAATATAGGTTCCCTTCATACCAGACGAACGGGACTCTATAACGCCTGCACTCTCAAACTTGCGGAGTGCATTGACGATAACGGAACGGGTAATGCCGACTCTGTCTGCAATCTTGCTGGCTACCAGAATGCCCTCGTTGCCTTCCAGCTCATCGAAGATGTGGGTAATTGCTTCCAGTTCGGAGAAGGACAGGGTGCTGATCGCTGATTTAACGATCTGGATCTTTCTTGTCTCCTCTGCATTCTCCTCGTTGACAGAACGCATCATCTCAAGTCCGACAACAGTGGTTCCGTACTCACTCAGGATGATATCGTCGATGTCGTACTGTGCATCTGATTTGTAGATGAACAGAGTACCCAGTCTCTCACCGGATATATCAATAGGCGTGATGATCGCCTGATACTTCTTCACGTTCTCCTCGGCGAATCCCAATGTGGCAAGGTTGACATTTTCCTTCGTTGACAAAACGCTTAAAAGGCGTTCATTCAACATACGGTCAACAAAACCGCCGACCTGATCCTTGATCAACTCTTCGATCTCATCCACACCCTCATGAATCGCAACTCCGAGTACTTTACCTTTCTTGCTGATTACGAGAATATTGGATTCCAGTATGTCACTGAGGACTTCACAAATGTCATTGAACACAACCTTATGAGAATGGTTGTTGTGCAATAACTTATTAATTTTTCTAGTTTTGTCCAGTAATTGAACGCTCATTTTACCAGTTACCTCCTTTGCCTTTATCGTAAATTAGAATTCGATCCTAACCTGTAAGAATTGTAACACGATTTTCGTATAATAGCAAGAGTTTTTCTGTATTTTTCATTTTTTTTAATAATTAATATCTATTTCAAGAGTTTTTATGAGTTTTTTACAAAACCGCAGGCTTCGTTAGAACAAAGAAGCTTATTTCCCTTTTCGAGCATAATATGTCCACATTTCGGACACATTTCTTTTGACGGTTTCTGCCAGGTCATAAAATCGCAGTCCGGGTTATTTTCGCAGCCGTAATATCTTCTGCCCTTTTTCGATTTACGGATGACAATCTCACCACCGCATTTCGGGCACTTCACGCCGATCTTTTCCAGGTACGGCTTCGTGTTTTTACAGTCTGGGAATCCCGGGCAGGCAAGGAATTTGCCGTGCGGACCATACTTAATTACCATGTTGCGCCCGCACTGGTCACAGATCACATCCGTCACCTCGTCAGCAATCTTGACGCTCTCAAGCGTCTTCTCCGCTTCTTTAACCGCCTTGTCAAGATCCGGATAAAAGTTTTCGATAACGGTCTTCCAGCCGATCGTGCCGTCCCCGATGCTGTCGAGCAGGTACTCCATATTTGCCGTAAACTGCAAATCAACGATGGATGGGAACGCCTTCTTCATCATCCGGTTGACTACCTCGCCAAGCTCCGTCACATAGAGGTTCTTATTTTCCTTCGCTACATAGCGGCGCGCGATGATTGTCGTGATGGTCGGTGCATAGGTACTTGGCCGTCCGATGCCCTGCTCTTCCAGCGCCTTGACGAGCGACGCCTCTGTATAATGTGCCGGTGGCTGTGTAAAATGCTGTGCCGGTTCTAACTGGTTTAAATCCAGCTTCATGCCTGCTTCCAGCGACTCGTTCAGAACGCCGTCGGTCTCCTTATCCTCGTCCTGTGAATAGACGGACATGAAGCCGTCAAATTTGATTTTGGACGCCGACAGGGTGAAAAGCTCCTCTCCGGCTACTACCTTGACGGAGGTTGTCTCGTAAACCGCCGGGCGCATCCGGCTCGCCGTGAAGCGCTTCCAGATAAGCTGGTACAGACGGAACTGGTCTCTGGAAAGCTGTTCTTTTACCTGTACCGGCGTCAGTGTAATGTCGGTCGGACGGATCGCCTCGTGTGCGTCCTGGATCTTGGCGTCTGATTTTGCCGCCGCCGGCGCCTCGGACACGTAACTTGCCCCAAACTGGTCGCCGATATAGCTTCTCGCCGCCGCATCTGCCTCTGCCGCGATGCGGGTGGAATCGGTACGCAGGTAGGTGATCAGACCGATTGTGCCGCGTCCCTTGATATCCACGCCCTCATAGAGCTGCTGGGCAAGGCGCATCGTCTTCTGCGTTGAGAAATTCAGCGTCTTGGATGCCTCCTGCTGCAGCGTACTGGTCGTAAACGGGATCGGCGTCTTCTTCACGCGCTCGCCCAGCTTCACATCGCGCACTTCGTACTCACAGCCCTCCAGACGCTTCATAAGCGCCTCCACTTCCTCTTTGCTGTGAATTGCCTTCCTGCCGTCCTTATCGCCGTAATAATGGGCGGTCAGCTTCTTTCTGGAGCCATGTACGTGAAGCTGTGCATCCAGCGTCCAGTATTCTTCCGGTATAAACGCATTGATCTCTTCCTCACGGTCGCAGATCATACGCAGCGCGACCGACTGCACACGACCGGCGCTGAGTCCTCTCTTGACCTTCGCCCAGAGAAGCGGGCTGATGAGGTAACCCACCATACGGTCGAGCATACGTCTCGCCTGCTGTGCATCCACCAGATTTTCATCGATGGCACGCGGCTCTTTTAAAGATGCCTTGACGGCGTTTTTTGTAATCTCATTGAAACTGATACGGTAAACCTTTTTATCTTTCTGTTCATCCAGCTTTAATGCTTTCATCAGGTGCCAGGAGATCGCCTCTCCCTCGCGGTCCGGGTCAGTTGCGAGATAAATCTTATCTGCTTTTTTAACCTCTTTCCGCAGACGCGCCAACACATCGCCCTTTCCCCGGATGGTGATATACTTCGGCTCATATCCATGCTCTACGTCCACTCCCAGCGTACTCTTAGGGAGGTCGCGCACATGACCGCCGGAGGCGTCCACCTCATAGTTGGAACCCAAAAATTTTTTAATTGTCTTGACTTTCGCCGGAGACTCTACAATAACCAGATTTTTTGCCATAACAGACCTCTATATAATCTTCCTAACGTAATATTGATTCATTGGCTGCAGGATCAATCCCTGCATTTCCAGATTTAAAAGCGCAGTCATGCATTCCCCTGCTGTCAACCCACAGCTTTTCATGACCGCTTCCAGATGTTTCGGTTGTGAATCTAGGCAACTATACACCATTTTTTCCGACTTGGCAAGTGCATTTACTGATTTTATTGTTTTTTTACAAGAATTTTTACATTTTATATGGAAGAAATCCAACACATCCTCCGGTTTCGTCACGATCCCCGCTCCCTGTGCAATCAGCCGGTTGCAGCCCTCACTGAGCGGATCGATGCGCCGTCCCGGCAGCGCAAATACCTCTTTTCCCTGCTCCAGCGCCAGATCCGCCGTAATCAGGGAGCCGCTTCTTTTTCGTGCTTCCACGACCAGTACCAGGTCGGAAAGTCCGCTGATGATCCGGTTCCGGATTGGAAAATGGGATGCCGTCGGCGGTACACCCGGTCCATATTCTGACAATATGCCGCCTTGTTCACGGATGCGCGCATGCAGCCGGATGCCGGATGGCGGATAACAGGTGTCAATCCCACAGCCCATCACGGCATACGTCAGTCCGCCGCCATCCATCGCGCCCTTATGCCCCGCCTGATCGATCCCCAGCGCCATGCCGCTCACTACCTGCACGCCGTTTTCTGCCAGAATCCGGCCGAAATACTCTGCCTCCTGTCGTCCATACGGCGTACAGCTGCGCGCCCCGATGACTGCCGCGGATGGTTTCGCATCTTCTGGAAGCATTCCACGCACAAATAGCCACATCGGTTTATCATAGATATGCATCAGGCGCTTCGGATATGCCGCCTCACCGCACAGAATGAAACGTCCCCCCTGTTCCTCCAGCCTATCGTATTCTTCCACGCGCTGTTTGAAGAGCGGAACCGCTTCCTCCAGCCCCTTTTTCACAGCTTTTCCGAGAAAGGAACATATAAACGGATCCAGTTTCTTCCTATTATATAAAACCCGCTCATAGATTCCCTCAAAACTGCCGCACGATTCATATAATTTAGCCGCCGTCACCGCGCCGATTCCATCCACTCGCGATAGCCAGTAGGCATGGATGCGCTCACGGTCGGAATACTGCATATTTTCTGTCAGAAGCACTTTTTTATGCGGCGGTTCCTGTGTTTTTCCATATAGTTCCTGCATAGAAAGCTGAGCATTCTGTACATTGCTCTCTTCTTTTCCTATTTCCATATCTTTCCCCCCTATATATGTCAGGTCGGCTGCCTTTTACCTTCAAGAATGCCTCGGCATTCTTGCTGCGAGATGCGCGTCATGCAAAGCATGACATACTTCTTTTGCGCATCTTAAGCAATCCTGCCGGAGGCTATATCAGATGGGGGATTGGCTCCCACCACTGATACTAATTTGCTTCTCGCCACCTGAAGAGGTGGGAGTCATCTCACATCTGATATAACAATTACAACCCTTGTTAAACTTTTTATTCTTTCAATCTTTTAGACATGCTTCTTTTCAGAGACTCCCCCAATATTTTTTTTCAAAACTCCGGAATCCAATCGCCTCCGCTAACTGCGTCCGCCCGATCTCCGCCTGTCCATCCAGATCGGCAAGTGTGCGCGCTACTTTTAAAATCTTTCCGTGTCCCCTGGCACTGATTCCCTGCTGCCGTTCGACCTTTTCCAGAAATACCGCATCTTCCCCGGATAGACGGCAATACTCTTCGATCTGGCGGCGGGTCATCTGGCTGTTGTAGGAGATAGATTCGTCTGCAAACCTCTTTTCCTGTCGAGCGCGCGCCTCCATGACGCGGGCGCGCATGACAGCGGAGGAATTCCTCTGCTCCGTCTGTGGAAAACTCCCCTCATCTATACTCTTCTCTGCAGCCATCATCCCCAAATCCTGCCGCGGTACTTCCACCCCAATATCGATCCGATCTAAAAATGGTCCCGAAACGCGGTTCAGATACCGGCGGATCTGGGTTGGAGTACAACGGCATTTTCCCAAATCTGGGAAAAAACCGCATTTGCAGGGATTCATCGCCGCCGCAATCATCGTTTTTGCCGGAAATACAACCGTCTGGTTGAGACGGGAAACCGTGATGCTTCCTTCCTCCATCGGCTGACGCAGCAGATCCAAAATTTTCGGCTGAAACTCCGTTAACTCATCTAAAAAGAGGGTTCCATAACTGGCGAGTGAGATCTCCCCGGGCTTCGGATTTCGTCCTCCGCCTGCCATCGCCTGGGCGGTCGTGCTGTGATGCGGGCTGCGGAACGGACGCTGCAAAACCAGCGGTGTGTCTGGCTTCAGGAGACCGCAGATACTGTATATCTTCGAAACTTCAATGCTTTCCTCCAGCGTAAGCGGCGGCAAAATTGTCGGAATACGCCGAGCTGCCATCGTTTTTCCCGTTCCAGCCGGTCCGATATAGAGAATGTTGTGACGCCCCGCTGCTGCCGCCTCGGTTGCCTGCCGCACCAGCGAAAGTCCGACGATCTCATCAAAATCGACGTCAAATTCTTCCTGTCCCGCCTGAAAGAGATCTGGTGTGAACCATTGTCCGTGAATCTGTTCCGGATGCTGCAGGCAACCCGTCAGCGCTTTCACATCCCGGACTCCGACGATCTCGATTCCATCCACAGCCCGTCCCTCCTGTACATTCTCTTCGGATAGAAAAACCCGTTTCATTCCGCAGCGGCGCGCTTCATAGACCATCGAGAGAACACCGGTCAACGGCTTGATGCTGCCGTCCAAACCCAATTCACCGATAAACGCCCATTGGTCCCAATCCGGTGCAGAATTGTTCTCCTCATCTTCCATCCCATCCATTTCCGGGCAGGTTTCATCCGTCTTTCTTATTTTTGCCTTTTCGCCCTGTTCCCACAAGCACCTCAAAATTCCTGCCGCGATCGCCAGATCACACCCCGTTCCCTCTTTCCGCACCCCGGCTGGCGATAAATTGACCGTGATCCGCTTCGGCGGCAGGCAAAACCCCGCATTCCGAAGTGCGGTCCGAACGCGCTCCTGCGCCTCCCGCACCTCCTCCGCCAGGTAGCCCACCATGACAAAACTCGGCAATCCGTCGCTCACATCAACTTCCACCGTGATCCGGTAGCCATCGATGCCGCGGGTGCTGAAACTGTTTATTTTACTGAACATATATTTCCCCCTATTATTGATTTTTTACCTTGCCTTGTATTTTTCATATCATACAGGCTTAAAATTTGGATACTTTTAATGATATTTTGAATTTTTAGAATTAAAAATATATTATAACAATCTTATCTTCTCTGAAATTGATATCACCCAAAAGATGTGGGGTCTTCTCAACTGAGATAAAAGAGATTCTACTTGAATTTGATTTGAAATTAAAATAAATAGATTTGAATCATGAAATCAGATTTACCAGACGTGAACTACTCGGTAACTAAGTTACCAGAGCATCTGAAATCTGGCGGGATACCGCCTTTTTTCAGGGTGCGTCCATGACACCACTACTGCTTAC
>JABLTT010028452.1_pt1 | contig 74515 bp, 82 predicted proteins | sample 7160061 | NCBI WGS metagenome assembly JABLTT01 (sample SAMN14651232, study PRJNA627086) | human gut metagenome | isolation source: feces | host: Homo sapiens
GTGACAGCTACTTCATAACAACCGTAGGTGAAAATACCAAACAGGTTGTTCAGGAATATATCAAACATCAGGGCGGACGTTAACCGCATTCATCCTGCGTTCATGCGATAGATTGTATTGGCGTGGTACTCTGCCAAGCACTTATAATGTGATTAATTACTGTAAAAATAAAAGGAAGCTGGACACTACCAACTTCCATACATATATCCATTATTTCTTTTCTATTTTTATTCCACACTGTCCACAGAATACATCATCAGCAGATATCGGATTTCCGCATTGGCAGCAGAAACCGACCCCATCCTTTTTGTCATCCATTTTATTATCTACTTCTTTTGAAATTCCTTCGACATTTTCAGTGTTGTCTTCATCTTTTCTTAGCGAAGATGCTGCCATGCCTTCTGTTAGATTTGAACTCTTTCTGTAATTGATAAATCCTTGACCCCCGAAACATACAATTCCAGCCATCCATAATATCCATCCTATTGTTTGACTTCCGGGAATCATAAACAATACAAATCCGACTATTAATAACAAAATTCCAATACACCAACCCATCATTTTTTCTCCTTCAATTTCTTCTTGATTTTTTCCCACAATTCATCTTTGTCTATCGGCGGATCTTTTGAACGTGAGTTCTTGATATAAATGTAATATATTTTCTTCTTTTCACACATAAAAGCTCTCTCCCTTCTTTACTGGTACTTAGAAAGACGGACGAGAGCTTAAAAACTATTCTAATATAAAATTTTTTTAATCCTCACACCCACACTGTTTTCTTAATAGCAGTATGATGTTCCGTTCCATTTCTTATAAACTTTTTATGATAGCTCAATCCAAAATATTTGCAGTGAGAAATAATCTTTTCTTCGTTATAATATAATCGTATTTTTAAGGCTCCTCCCTTACGGACCAATTTGTTTAATTGTAATTGGCCCACATTCCATATATCCAGTAGACTGATCATCCTTTTTTTCATGATAAATAAGATCACTTTCTCCTTCTCCTACATATACAGGAGAAGCTAAACTATATGAGTTAACATATAAAGCAAATGGAAATGTCAAATGACATTTTCCGTTATTATAGGTTAATTTATAATTTCCATATTCATTACCTAACTGCTTATTCCATCGTTTGACATCACGTGAAGGTTCCCCACCTAAACTATAACTGTCTTTCGATTTATAATTTACGGTAAATCCCTGCCCCGCCAGTGAAAATGTATATTTGTTCTCAGATTCTTCCTTGTGTATCTCGTCTTTAGTTAATTCATGTGACAATTCACTTTCCAATAGATTATTTCTATAAATTGACGCATCAAATAATTTCGAATTTACAAACCAGTTGTCTTTGATCTCTCCTGATTTTGAAAAATCCGTGCCATCCAGCGTAAATATATAAGACATGATTGGATATAATGCATTTTCGCCTAAACCAACTACATATTCAAAGGTATTTGAACTAACTCCATTTACATCATTTTTGAATGGCCCGTCAACATAACGTGCTCCCACACCATCTGCCATATAAAATACAATTTCCTGATCACCATCGTTATCCATGTCTGCAAATTCCAACACTGGATAATCATACAGATAATCAGCTACAATTGGAATATTTCCAGATCCACCAGACCCGACAAATAACTGTTTTCCCTTTCGGATAACGGTAACATGTTCTCCGGCATACTCACCATCCTGTACTGTAACCTCATACATCCATAAATCATCTTTTTCATTCTTCGCCACCAATGATGCCGGATTGTCCCAGATATTCGTATTCAATGCTACTAAATCTGTCCCGGATACCATATCCAAAGTAATTCCATAGACGTTATGATTTACATCGTTTGAATCAACTGTATTTTCTACCTTTTCAGCTGTTTTTTTAACAGCTTCTTCTTTAACGGTTTCCTGCTTTTGTACATTGTCCTGCTTCTGTTGATTATAATGTACAGCTGCACCTCCTACACTTCCAGCTATAACAATCCCAATTACTGCTTTCGTTACTGTACTATGTAGAATTCCGTGTTTTAAACCACCTTTTGTTACACTCACAACCTTTCCAGCTTGTTTCATCGATGAAGCAGATTTACCTGCATTATCGCCTGCTTCCTTCACTGTATTATACATCTGATGATCCGTCTCATTGCCAATATCCGGTTTTTGGATGTTTAGTTTAATTTTGCGGTATAACGGCATACATGCTGCATCCGTGAATGTCGGCATATATAACATATCGTACTGATTCAGCAACCACAGGAAGAATACAATTGGAGACATGCTGTATAGTTTCGTTCCCTGTTTCTCCAGTTCAATGACTTTCTTTTCAATGGCAGCTTTTCCTCTCCTGCAGTTCGTCCTTACAGATCCGATCGGCATATCCAGTTCTTTTGCAATCTCAGATTCCTTATATTGTTTCATCCATAGTAAGATTACCATCCGCTGTTTATCAGATAACCCATCCAGGATCTGATCAATCAGTTCTTTGGTAGTCTCTGCGTCGATATGCGCTTCTGGATTAAATTCTCTGGAATATGTTGGCACAGCAAGCTGATCCATGCCTTCTTCTTCCTCGTCTGATACGGTAGTTTTCCATTGAATCAGGTTATTTTCTAATTTGAGATGCCGGCCGTAATCCATACAGGTATTTCTTGCGATCATTTTAGCCCAGCCCGGATATTTTCCCGGTTCTTTAAGTGTATGCAGCTGTTCAAAAATTTTGATAAATATAGTTTGAAGAAGATCTTCCTGGTCCTGCCGGTTATGGACAAATAAAGCAACCTGTTTTTGTACAATTGGAAAAGTAAACCGGTATAATGCTTCGCTGGCCGAATCATCATGCTGTTTTACCTTTTCAATGCAGTCTATATAATTAAAATCTGTTTCCATATTTTCCTCCGCATATGTAACTAATCATTTATCTGTGTAAAACAACAATTATTCATCTACGGACCAATTTGCTTAATTGTAATTGGGCCGCATTCCATATACCCTAACAAATAATCTTCTTCTCTTTCATGATAAATAAGATCACATTCTCCTTCTCCTACATATATTGGTGACGCATTTGTATAGTAATGATCATACAATGCAAAAGGAAATTTTAAATGACATTGACCATTTTTATATGTTAGTATGTAATTTCCATATTTTTCTCCCAGTTCTTTATTCCAATGCATATTTCTATCTAAATTTCTATTTGAGCCATCCGGTACAATATCTACTGTAAATCTCTGATTTTCTAATGAAAAAGAATACTTATGCTCGGCTTCTTCTTGTTGTATTTCCTCATCCGATTGTTCATAAGTTGGATTATAATCTAATATATGGTATCTATAAATGCCAACGTCAAACAATTCAGAATTTACAAACCAGTTGTCTTTAATTTCTCCTGCTTTTGAAAAATCTGTACCATCTAAAGTAAATATATATGACATAATTGGATATAATGTATTTTCTTCAGTTCCAACCGAATTCTCATAAGTGTATGATCCTATGGAAATAGAATCTTTTTCAAATGGACCATCTTTGTAATCTGCTCCCACACCATCTGCCATATAAAATACAATTTCTTGATCACCGTCTTCATCCATATCCGCAAATTCCAATACCGGATAATCATACAGATAATCAGCTACAATCGGAATGTTTCCAGATCCAATAAATAATTGTTTTCCCTTGCGGATCACAGTAACATGTTCTCCGGCATGTTCCCCATCCTGTACCGTAACTTCATACATCCACAAATCATCTTTTTCATTCTTTGCTACCAATGATACCGGATTGTCCCAGATATTCGTATTCAATGCTACTAAATCTGTCCCAGATACCATATCTAAAGTAATTCCAAAAATATTACGATTTACATCATTCCAATCCACAGAAGCTTCTTTCTTTTTTACATCCAATTTGTCTTTCTTTTCTTTATTTTTATTATCTTTTTGCTTTAAAGTTGCTTCCTGTTTTTTATCTTGCCGGCTTTGAGTATAATGAACAACTGCACCACCGATAGATCCTACTATCACTAATCCAACAATTATTTTTGTAACAGTACTGTGCAGAAGTCCATGCTTTAAACCACCTTTTGTTACACCGGCAGCCTTTCCAGTTCGTTTCACCGATGAAGCAGCATTACTGGTATTACTGCCTGTATCTTTTATTGTATTCTGCATTTGATGAACCGTCTCGCTGTTAATATCCGGTTTCTGGATATTTGATTTGATTTTATGATATAACGGCATACATACCGACTCTGAAACGGCCGGTGTATACAACAAATCGTACTGATCAAGCAGCCACAGGAAGAATACGATCGGAGACATGCTGTACAGTTTTGTTCCCTGTTTTTCTAATTCGATAACCTTCTTTTCAATGGCAGTCTTTCCTCTCCTGCAGTTCGTCCTTACAGAGCCGATTGGCATATCCAGTTCTTTCGCAATTTCCGCTTCTTTATATTGTTTCATCCATAATAAGATAACCATCCGTTGTTTATCAGATAACCCATCCAGAATCTGATCAATCAATTCCTTTGTAGTCTCTGCATCAATGTGCGCTTCCGGATTAAATTCTCTGGAATATGTTGGCACAGCAAGCTGATCCATGCCTTCTTCTTCCTCGTCTGATACGGTAGTTTTCCACTGAATCAGGTTATTCTCTAATTTGAGATGCCGACCGTAATCCATACAGGTATTTCTTGCGATCATTTTAGCCCAGCCCGGATATTTCTCCGGGTCCTTAAGCGTATCAATCTGTTCAAATATTTTAATAAATATGTTTTGAAGAAGATCTTCCTGATCCTGCCGGTTATGGACAAATAAAGCCACCTGCTTTTGAGCAATTGGAAAAGTAAATCGATATAATGCTTCGCTGGCCGAATCATCATGCTGCTTTACTTTTTCTATGCAATTCACATAATTAAAATCTGTCTCCATAGCTTCCTCCACATATGTATAAATAATTCCATTATATTGAATATTTTCATGTAATATATTGTATAAAATCATTATATACTTTTTGCAATGTCATAACAAGAAAAGAAAAACGACAGCCTTTCGGCTGCCGCTAAAAGTTTAATTAACTTCATCGTAATCTTCTTCTTTAAATGTATGACCCGCAGGAGCTTCTGTCTGATTAATGAAATCATCTACATTCTGGAAGTCAAACGAAATTACCAAATCTCCTTTAATACCGATATTATAAGAACCATCGTCCATTCTTGCTAATCCAAATCCTTTTTCTTTATACATCTCACTGTATGACATCGTGAATAGTTTGTATGAACCATCCACTTGTTCTTTACTCATAACAGAATTAAATGGGATTGCATAATCATTATCATCCATTCTATCACTTTTTGCATGAATATGAAAAGCACCTATTACACTGATTTCTTTTGCCTCCGGAGTATTACGAACTAAAATATGAGCGATCTCAACACTCTTTAGTTTTGATTGCATATGAATTCCCATGAATTCTTTATACATATTTGCTGTTAGATTTACGTCTGATGAATCGAAAGCCTCAGATGTACCATAATAAGCCGTTAAAGTATTTGAATAATCCGATGTAGAACTATCAATATTAAACAATGTATTTGCAAAATTGTTAAGTAATGTACTAACCTCTTCTTTCAAAGCTTCTTTGTCATTATCACTTGGAAAAATATTATAATTATCAATAATTTCAAAATCTGCATGTTTTAATACACGATCTTCATCCGGTTTTTCCAGTTTCTTTTCTGTTTTCTTTGATGTCTGTTCCAATGGCTTTTCTTCTGCTTTATGTGCGTGGAATAGATATCCACCTCCAACAAGCAAAATAGCAATCAGAATCACACCAATTACTGTGAGTTTCTTTTTCATTTTTTGCCCCCTTACTGTACCCTTTGTGTTGCTGATCCATTCGTTTCCACGGCTCCTAAGTCGTTAACATGAATATTAAAACTGTCTCCAGTAGACACCCAGCCTGTTTTCTGCTCGCCATCGACTTTAACACTGCCACCTTTTCCATTGGATACCAATTTCTCATTATAGTATAGAATGTTTTGTGATTTACTGTCAACCAGATACTCCACAACATCATAGGTCACATACATACTTACTGTATAAGTAGCTTCCTGTTCTGCAACGACAACATAATCTCCTGCTTCATCACTGGAAAACTGGAAGGCGTGTTGCGGATTATCCGTTTCGGAAGTACGAATTGGTTTTCCACTATTTTCTTCTCCTTTTTTATAAACACTCCATCTTCTCTTATCAGATGTATAATCTACATTATCAATTTGATCCTCCTGTACTTCATAAATATGATAATCTTTTAAATACACAACATCTGCATAATCTTCCATCTGATTTGATGAAGAAGTATTTGATCCCGAACCCGATGAATTCCCTGTCGTATTTCCAAAACGATTCTGCCAATCCTGAAATCTTCCTGTCCAGTTATAGGAATCATTCATGCCTTTCCATAACAGATCACTCCGAATTCCCTGATAAAATCCTCTCCCTCCTGTGCTGGTTCCATCGATCACGAAGTATGGTGTATTCTGCTGTCTAAAAGAAAATTTTTGTCCTGTTCCTTCCATTGTTGAAAGAGATCCCATAATTTCACTGGCATATAAATTTTCATTTTTTGCAATTGCTTTCTTTATTTTTTTTACTTTGTCTTTTGGCAAAGATTTTATGTCTGTTTTTGCATCCAGCTTCCTTTTTGGAAGTGTCCCATTGCTTTCAGACTGGCTGTTATAAAACGCATCTACATTATCCTGACCGAGATATCCGGAAAAATTATCAATATGTGATAAAAAATTCTGAATATCATCTCTACTAATCGCTGTATATCCTTTTAATAAGATATCTGGATCCCAGCCATTGATATTGTAGCCGATCTTTTGCCCGTTTTTTGTCTCGTCCATGGACGATGCAAGATCCTTCCATTTTTTTATTGCGTCCAAAGCTGATTGTTTTTCACTGTTTGCATTTAACTCTGCCTGTGTTGCATGGTAAGAACTGCCACTGTTAGAAGTTGTATTTTTATTAGTGTGACCAGAAGATTCCATTCCTTGGTTTCCATCAGATTTCATATTGATAATTTCCCCGGCATTAATATTTGCATTTGTATCAGCAAACACCATAAGAGAATTCGAGGTCATGCACATTGCAACACACAGCATTGACATGACTATTTTACAATTTCTTTTCTTCATAATACCTCCATATGATAACAGCTTCCCTTACAGGAAGCTGTTGTATCTTTGTAAATTAATTTTCATTATTTGAATCGATGATTGTTTTAAATTCTTTGTCGATTTTTTCGCCAACACTATTCATTCCGTTATCTGTTTTGTTCGCGAGCATCATAACCCCAGTTGCCAGGAACACAGCTATACCAAAAAGTACTGCTGCCTCAATGATCTCCATTCCCGATTCATCTTCTATGTACTGTTTTGTATAAGTTTTTAAGTTACCAAACATTGATTTTACTTTACCTTTCAGCATGTTGAAAATCTCCCTTCTATTAGTAATACTATTTTTCTGTTCATATATAGTATGTCAGAAAGGGAACTGCATAAATTATCGATGGAATTGATTGTAATATCTATGTGCTGCTGCATATCTCACTTCTAAATGAGCTTTTTGGTGATCAGGCCGTTCAAAAGAGAAGCAAAAATTATAGGTTGCTTGATTTATATCCGTATCTTCTTTTAATCCTTCAAATCCATTTGGATACATAGCCTTTAATTTTTTTGCAGCCAACTCACCACCAGATAATTCATATATCATGAAATCAAGTTGACAAGATAAATCCGTCCATTCTTTTCCTCTTGCTTTTGCGAAATTATCTAAATTTTTCCATCGTTCACTTTTCATTCTAAAATTTTCCCATTGACACAATCCAGCTGCCGGACCATCTCCCTGCATTCTTGTTGTATCAAATCCACTTTCCTGTTCAATATTTCCCAAAACGGCACAAGCCGCCTCGTCAGTAAAGCCATTCTGCTTTAAATAATTAAATACCTGTTCCTGACAATTTGAACCACTTAACCCATCTAAGTTTTCAATTGTTACTGGAATGCTTTTACTGTAGGTTCTGGAAGAAAGCACCGCATCCATTGTCTTTACTTTCGCTTTTACGGTCACAACTATACTTGCTCCAGACTCCCATTTTGAAAAACCATCAGCAAATTTAACTTCTGTTTCAATCTGTTCTACACTTGAATTGTCTGACGTAGTTTCTGCAACTAATTCCGCTTGTTTTTGAGCATCATCCATGCTCGTACAAACTGCCGCCGCCCTACTTGATGCCATCAACATTTTGTTTACATCATATAATCCCAGGGCAAGTTTAAAAATAGCACACATGGGAATAAATAACATTACAATTACTAATGCGATGATCGTAAAACCAATAAATTCCCCATTCCCTTTTTTTAAAAATTTTTTATTCATATTGCGCGTACTCCTTCTTTAGTATGCTTCAACTGGAACACGAAATATATTCGTAGTACTATGCTTATACGATTTTTCATAATCTTGAATTTTTACATATGCATTCGGATTATTTCCAAGCGTATCACGTCCGCCACCAGAACATCCAATTACCTTGCCATTTCCATAATAAAGGACGACATGATTACCACCATTACAGAGAATCATATCTCCCGGTTGTAAATCATTTTTATCTGTTACTTCGTATTTTGTACCGGCAAATTTTGCAATGAGAGCAAATGTATTTTTATACCCACCTGTCGCACCTGCCTGCTTATAGCACCAATATACAAATCCTGAACAATCAAATTCATCTGGACCTTGTTTTGCCCAATAATACGGTGCTCCTAATTTACTTTCTGCAATTCCAAGTAATGATCCACTGGCAATTCCATTTTTATTAAATTTAGTAACTGATGTACGTGTAATAGAATAATCCTGTCCATTTTTCTTTTTCCTGATGTATTGGTCTTTTAGATTCAGCTTAACTTCTACTTCATCATCATCTTCCAATTTGCTTTTGTTTACAGTTACATTCTGAATATCATATCCTGTAATATTTTTTACTAATTTCTGCAATTTACTGGCTTTTTGAGTTGCGTCATTATAATTATCTCCATCCGTAGCCATATAAACCGCTGTTCCATCTGCAATGGAATCTGATGCAAGCTGTGCATTCCAACCATTATTCTGCATAAGAAAGGTTTGCACTGCCCCATACGTTAAAATCAGCATGGAGAACATCATCACAACTCCCATCAGCATTGTTCCATTTCCACTCCGCCATTTATCTTTACGTTTCTTTTTCAAATACTTCACCTTCTTCTACTGTTCAATCATAACTTTCGTTGAAACCAATGTTGTATGTGGAGCCATAAAACATCCGGATTTAATATGTGCAACCATTGACACCGTAATAAAATTCCCCTTCGTCCACTCCTTTTTACTTCCTGATGTGTAATCCACAGATATAGACATCTCATCAAGTGGCATATACTCTCTGTCACCCATATAAGCTTTCATTGCCTTTTCAGCCTTTTCCTGTGCCTTATCCATACTATCTTCCGTTACAATGCCTCTTCCAATACGCATGACTGCTTCGTTCAATTCTTCTTTATGCGCAACATAAACACAAGTCCCTATAATTTGGGAGAAGAATCCGATTAAAAAAAGTAAGGCTATTGAAAACCCTATAACTTCCCCGGATGCTTTTTTCCAATTTGTTTTTTTCACAAATACACCTCCTCGACAAAAGTAGAAAATACCATTCCTACGCATTTATATAACTCCTATGAGCAAAAGAACACTAAAACCTGTAAATATGTATGGTGAAAACGGATAACTTTCCTGCTCAAAAAAATGCATTTTCTTTGTAAAAAATACTTCTTTTGCTGTAAGAGATAAAACTTGGATTGTTTCTCTTCTGTTTTTGATTAACTGATGAAAAATCAACAGGAAAGCTGCTACTCCCATAACATAGCAGCTTTTAATCAGACCAATATACATTGCCATCACAGTCCATAACTTGATATCTCCCATACCCATAAGCTTCCACATTCCAACGAAGAAAATTAAAACAATACTAAAAATCTTTTCTTTATAGGAACACATTGTCCATGGAGATATTAATCCGATTGTAAGTCCTATACAAATAAGCCAATTCGGAATTTTTTTATATTTTATATCACATATAGCCGCAATAAGAAGGACAATAATTAAGCAATAAATCATTTCTTAATACACCTCCTATTAAAAAACTGATAATGTCTGTTGAAATATCGGAAATATGATGAAGGCCATCATCGGAAGGAACTGAAAAAGCATTGTAGGAATTAAAATGGTATTAGTTGCCTTAGTCGCACGTTCCTTTACAGTTAATAAATGTGTTTTTCTTATTTCCTGTGTTTTCCTTTCCACTGAATGGACAACTGGAATTCCTTTCCGATACGATGTTGAAATGTCCATTGCAAAATCATTTAATGTTTCCACATCATATTTAGCTGCTACATTTTCGATAGCTTTATTCCAACCGGAAACTCCAAGGCGCATTTCCTGCATGGATAACAGCAATTCCTCTGATAATAAAGAATCAAATTTTTCGCAAATCATATAGACTGCTGTTTCTATCGGCATACCAATTTCCAATTCCGGTTTTAAAAGATCCAGAAAACGGGGTAATTCATTTTCTATCTGCATTTTTTTCTCTTCCGCTTTTTGATCGAGTTTCCTCTGATCATAAATAAGAAAATATATGAAAACTGCTATTCCGGGAACAATAAATACAATGTTTACAAGAAGCGCAAGTATTCCAAACAAAAACCAACTCGCCAAACCGTATATATGATGCACGATAAGTTTTTTTGTATTGGGTGTAATTCTTAAAATTTTACAGCTTTGATAATATTGATCAATTTTGATTCCAAGTTTTACTGCTACTTCATCAGGATTCTTAGCCCCCCAAAATCCACTATAAACTTTCAAATAAAAATCATGAAATAGCCAATCCTCCGGATGCTCCTTACCATATCTGGTTCTTTTCAGCAACTTGTTATACTGGATTGTGGCAAAAGCTAAAATAAACAAAAATATTGCAATTCCTATCATGACAGGTGCAAACAATTTTTCTCCCATATCTATGCTCCCTTCTTAATTTTTTGAATTGTTCTATGATTGAAAAAACTACCGATAAACGGAATAAATAAAAATGCTGCGAAAATCATCATATATAATGGACTGGAGAAATATACTTCTACAAACTGACGGTTCAATAACGTAAATCCAATGATTACAATCGGCGGTAGAATATCAAACAGCCAGACCATAAGACTTGTATTCGTGAAAATGTTTTTCACCTCTCTTCGCAGCATAATTCTTGAATAAATATTATTGGAAATATCACGGATAACATCTGCCTCATGTCCTCCAACTGCATTTTGCACATCTATGGCCAGAGCCACATCCTCCGCATCCTGAGAATTTGTTCCTTCTGCAAACCGCTTGAATGCCTCAGATACAGAAATACCCATCATCAGATCTGAACTTAATTTTGCATATTTTTTTCGGATTGATTCATGCAAAAATGGACAATTAGAAACTTCGGTTACAGCATTTAGGATACTTGATCCTGTCTCCAATGATGCACTTAACTGTCGTAATGATTTTGCATAACGCTCTTCGAAATTTTTCTGATTATCATATGTAATAATTGTGATAATCCCGCGTGGCATAAGCAGACCAAAGCAACCAACCAGAACAGAGAAAACAGCCTTACCTGTTAAAACATAAATGATTGTTCCAATTACAAGAGGCGCAATTATAAGAATGGAAAGATATGCCTTCATTGAGAAATCAATCCCTGCTTTTTTTATCAATTCTTTTCTACTCTTCAAATACATATCAATAAAATCTTTTTCCTTTGATATTTTGCTGTTTTTCATATGCATTTTCATAATGAAATATAGTGCAATCAAAAATACGAATATTTCAAACAATACAATGATGTGAATATATGACATTATCTTACCTCCTGTTCTTCCGGATTATTTTCTTTGCTGCTTCTTCTAAATATTCCTTCTTCAAAATCCAGCCCCTTGCTTTTAATAGATTCAATGATTTTTTCCGGATAATATCCGGTTTTCATAAATTCTCTGGTAGACGGATCATAACGAAAAATATCTTTCAGATTGACTTTTCCATCAGGCGTTACCCCGTCAACATGCGTAATATAAGTAATTTTTCTTGATCCGTCTGGCATTCGGGAAATCTGGACGATAATCTTAATTGCTTCTGCAATCTGCATAGCAATTGATCTTTCGGAGAAATCGGAATCCTTATTCATGGAATACATAATCGGAATACGTACATCACATAAATTTCGCGGACTGTTGGCATGAGCCGTACTGATAGAACCGTCATGGCCAGTACTCATTGCCGATACAAGATCCACGATTGACCCGTCTCTGGTCTCTCCTAAGATAATCCGATCCGGTCTCTGCCTTAACGCCGCTTTAACCAGGGCCTGCTGATCAATCTTCATCATTTCCTTGTTATTTGACACTCTGACTTCCATTCTTCGAACATTTTTCTGCCGCAGCTGGAGTTCACATACATCTTCAATCGTAATGATCAGTTCATCGTTCGGAATAAACTCTGACAGCATATTTAACAATGTAGTCTTTCCGCTACCTGTACCTCCGCTAATGAAAATACTTTGTCTCCCTTTTACGCAGCGTTCCAAAAAATACAGCATTTCTTTATTCAGCGCATGCATTCGGATATAGTCTTTTCCTTTTAACCAGTTCATGTTGAATTTACGAATAGTCAAAGTAGCACCATCCGGCGTAACCGGCGGAATAGTCGCATTTACACGGCTTCCATCTGCAAGTTTTGCATCTGCTATCGGATATGTAATATTAATCTGCCGGTCTGCACTTTGTACGATACGTTCAATCGTATTTACCAAATGATCTTCACTAAAAAAAACTGCTTTTACACTTTCAATCTTCCCATTTCTTTCTATTACCACATTGTCATACCGTTGCACGACAATTTCAGTAACAGTTGGATCCCGGAGGTATTCTTCAATTGGTCCCTGTCCAAGAGCGGTCACAATAACCGTCTTTTCAATGCGTTTCTGCTCTTCATAGGAAAGATTTAAGCTTTCACATTCTTCTCGGATAGCCTCAATCAGTTCATTTTCAATTTCCTGAATAGAATGGTCTTTTAATTTGTCTGCATATTTTTCAGATATAATTCGAATTACATCATTTGCCTTCTGCTGTTCTACTTGTGTCGGTAGAATATGCTGCTCGCTGACCTTTCGATCAATGGTCTGTTTTTTTTCATGATCCTGTGTCAGCATTTCCTGTATAATTCCCATGTTACGTCCTCCTTTTCTACTTTTCTCTCTAATAGAGTGTGTGATTTGCTTTCTAAGAACATTTTCTGGACAAAAAAACAGAACCCTTACGGATTCTGCTTTTCATCATTACTTATTTTTTCTAAAGAAACTGAATCTCTTCTTCTTTGGCTTTGCTAAAACAAACGTATCACCAATCACATGATGAGCGACTTCACCGATACTTTTCGTAAATTCATGTGAAGATTTATAGACCATAGGCTCTCCCACATTTTCTGCATTCTGCACAGCGTCATTGTCCTTGATTTTGGCATAACATTCAAACGGCTGATTCGTAACTGGATTCTTTAAAGCCTCCTGCAGCTCATTCACTGAGATTCCAACGCCTTTGGCTGGCTTTGCTTTATTAATCACAATACGTATCTTTGAAAGATCAAATTCTAAGTGATTCATTGTATTGAGAAAATTGTTATTACAGTTTGCAGAATTCATACTCTGTGTCAAAATCAATAAGATTTCATCTGCACGTTCCAAAGAGACATAGGTCGCATCTTCAATGTTATTTCCCGTATCAACAATAACAAAATCAAAATCTCCATTCTCCACAATGTTTCGCAGCATCGTACCACATAAATTTACGATTTCCTCATTTGAGATTTTCATGTAATCAAAATTGGTGATTGGGGCAATCAGTGAATATAACCCGCTTTCCTCTTTTTTCTGGAGAAATCTTTCAATCTGTCCGGCATCATACGAAATAGCGTTCCACTCCTGCCCTGCCTTATGTTTTTTGTCAAGATCTGCAATCCAATCCATCATATTTGCCTGGTTTGGATTGAAATTCAATGTACTGAGAATATCTCCAAACATAAGATCATAATCTACAAGACATACCCGGAACTTTCCTTTTCCATGATTTGTAAGTGATAAGAATGTGGCAAGTTCACAAGCTATTGTTGTTTTACCGACACCGCCCTTCGCAGAAAAAACAGTAATCACTTTTGCAGGTTTTTTCACATGACCAAGATCTTCTTCCACCTGCTGCATCGCTTCATTCTGTTCTTTTCTTTCCGCCATCTGATTCCTACGGTTTTCTTCCTCTTCCCGCTTTCTTGCTGCTTCCATACGTGAGCGAATATCCATTCCTGTTTCTGGCGCAGTATCCTGAGCTGGTTCCATATTTTTCTTTTCATTAATATCTTTATCTGGAAAAGCATTCTGTTTAAATTCTTCCGGTTCTATTGGTTCTACAGACTTCTCTGGCTGTACCGGTGCATGTACTGTTGGAGTTCCACCGGCCTGCTGCATCATAAACTTCATGAACTCTTCTGCATGCTCCGCAAAAAACTGACTCATATCAGAAGGATTTACTTGACTCGGCTGCTGCTCATTTTTCACAGGCTCCTGCGCTGGTGTACTTACCGGTATCTCCGGCTTGACAGCTGCTTCCATTTTTTTCTTTTCTGTAACTTTTTTTTCTTTTACCTGTGATACGGATACAACTGCATTACTTTCAATTGCGCTCAAAAGATCTCCTGCCATCTGAATTACACCATAACACGGAATATTCTTTTTATGTGACTGGTCTACCCCTTCTACATCTTTGGCATAAGTCTTTACCGGAATTCCAAAGTCCCATGTCGGATGGCTGCTTAAAAGATTGGCATTAATCAGAAGTTCATCCGGTTTTTCGGCCTCAATTGCATCTTCTACTCTGTCCGCCTGGTTTCTGATAATAATTTCAAATGTATCGCTGTCTTCTAACAACATTCTGCTTTCAACATCTGCAGTAAATCCAAAATTCGTGTCAATAAGTAATATTTTTTTCATAGTTTTTTAGTTCCCTCCGTTATTTGAATCCGGAACGTAACTTGGCTCCGCATTATCAGTTGCTTCATATCCTGTACTGTCCACCAGACCAAGATAAATCGTTGAATAATTTGCTGCATACACCAGCTTCAAAGACTGATCCACATCTACTTCGATGGTTGCACTACTCAGCGTTCCATTATCTTTCTGTGTGTTGATTACACGCATGTTTTGGAATAAAAGTGTTGTTCCAGGAGTATCTACACCCATTGCATAAATATTGACTCTGGACCCTTCTTTCAGATCATTTGTCACACCACTTACATTTGTAACAGGCACTGTAACTGCTACTTTGGTCGGATCCATATTCATTTCCACTGTAGATCCACCGTTCACTGACAGCATTGATAATGTCAAAGGCATTCCTTCTGACACATCCATGCGGAGCGAATCACCAGAATTCAAGACAGCCTTTAAATTTGCACCTGTCACAAACCTAGAAGATGTATCTGTTTTTTTACCAGCAGTTACAATTTTTGAATCACACTGCACTGCTGACAGCATATCCGATGTTACTTCTGTTCCGGCCTTGTAGTTATCCTTGAATGTGTACACAGTAGTCTTTTGTGGCTTCATGTACGTGATCAATGCAACTCCTCCAATAATTCCTACAATAACCGCTGCAACTAATAGCATGATGATTCCTTTATTTTTTGAATTCATATAAGTGGAATTATTTTGCCCTGTTCCAAGCGTATTTCTTGTACTCATTTCTTTCTACATCCTTTCTTTTTTATTTGAACAATTTTGTCCTATTATTAGAATGACAGAAATGATAAATTTGATCTATTTCTGGACAAAATAAACCGACATGTATAAACATGCCGAGTTTTTATAGAAAATAATATACCAATTTACCATAGGTACAAAACCATAGTGACAGAGACAAAAAATAAGCTGACCGTCAAAACACGACCAGCTTATCATAATGTTCTTATTTTCCATCTTCTTGTTTTAAGATGATTTTATTGTCATTTGTATAATTCCGTATCTGTGAAATAATCTCAGATGAAGATACCTCCTGATACCCTATCTCATCTGCTAAATCAACATCAATCAACTTTTTAAGATTTGCAGAATATTCATCCTCAGAAACTTTTTCCCCATTCCATGTATATACGAATTTAATAGTAGAATTTCCATATTTGTCTGTTTCCATTGTAGTGTCTCCATCATCTCCATATTCTCCATCTCCTATCTGAACCCATCTACCGTCATCTATTTTGTATACATAGTCATAATATCTTCCCACGTGTCCATCGGAATTATCTACCACATTCTGTCCCTGCACAGATATAAGTCCACCTCTGGCTATTGGAATCTCCTGTACTTTTCCGTTCGCATAGGTTCCCACTGCGCCGCCATCTGCCATATTTCCGCTATGAGCAGCAATTTCCGGGATATCATCCCCATTTACATCAAACAATACATAGGTCCAATCCGGTCTTTGATTTACCCAGTTAATATATGCCTGTTTCCATTCATCCGAAGAAGCTTCCTGTCCAGAATTTTTCTGTTCGGATTTAGAAGATATTTCTGCTGTGTTCGATTCTTCCTGTTTTAAGTAATCCACAATATCAGCAACCGTTGCAAGTGATCCATTCTCATTAACCCTTGTTGACAGATCTTTATCCAAAGTAAATTTCTGATCCGATCCCTGAATATAAATACGTGATTCTATTTTCACATTCTCATTTTCTTTATATGAATTGATGATGATAATATCATCCGCATTATCACTATTACAATCCTGGAAAGATACCGCATCTACACTTTGAAAAACCTTGTCTTTCCGGATATTGTTCTTCTCATATCCCGGAAACTTTTCATATGTCTTTCCATCCTTCTCAATTTCGAATGTGGCATCTGCATATTTACTTTCATTAGTATTTGGGGTATTAGAAATAAATTCCACCTCTCCAATTCCTTTTATATTTGTATGGAATGTCTGATCCCCGATTTTTTTGCTATTTGATTCTTTCTCCGGTATTTTCTTCGTATCTTCTTTTTTTGTTTCTGCCTGCTTTTGTGCTTTTTTATTATCTACCACATCAAACAACTTATAACCTAGTCCGAAAAGCAATCCCGCAACAACAATACCAATAATACTTTTAATAAACACGGGTGTTTTCGATTTCTTAATTCCAGATGGATTTTCATCCAAACCATCTGGAAATTCTTCTGAAATTTCATTTCCCTCATTCTGTTTTTTCGGAGTATTGTCCGAAACTATTTCTTCCGATGAGTGCTGCTCTGGAATATTTTCTCCAATCGATTCCTCTTGAGAAACTTCTTCTGAATTATTTATGCTATCATCTTCCAGTTTCTTACCGCACTGTGGGCAAAAGCGAACCTCACTACTTAATTTTGCTCCGCAATATGGGCAAAAATTTTTCTTTTGCATCTCTTTTTCCTCTACATAATTATATATTTATATTCAATATAATAGATTGATTACATCTAAATTATATATTTTTATCATCATACCGTCAACTAACCTTAATATGTATTTCTTTTTTGTATATTCCTATCTGACATACTATAAATAGAAGCAAAACTACTGGCTGACTTTGCAGCCAAAAGGTGAGGGCTGTTAGTCCACTCACCAAAATCTATGTTATTTGAGAATCTGGCAGCCTATGATTTGACATAGGTACAAAGCACGGTTACAATGGGGAGTCCACAAATGTAAGTTTTGGAAGCCTATGATTTGACATAGGTACAAAGCCATTCTTTGCTATTGTTGGAACCGGAATGCGGTTTTGGAAGCCTATGATTTGACATGGGTACAAAGCACAGCAGAAAGTCTATAAAAAAGAACAGGAGTTTTGGAAACCTATGATTTGACATGGGTACAAAGCATAAATTCAGTACTTACATCAGAACAGATTATTCCGTATCTCATAATGATAAAACAGCCTCCTTTTTTAAGGAAGCTGTTCTTTTTTACGCACTCTTTAATTTCTGTTCTGCTTCTTTCTGAATCAGGATTTCATCCAGTTCCAGATTTGATGGTGGGTTGATATTCAACCGGCTGATCTGTACCAGGATCGGTTCTGCATCCTTAAAGTCAAATGTTCGAGAAGTCTGGCATACAAACCAGCCTGTAGGACTTCGAGGAAACCATTTGACCAGATCACGGTCATCGATACGCTCTTCACGTCCAACCGTCCGTACTACTACATTGATATCATCGGTTCGTTTCAGCCTTCCAGCAAATACTAAACCGCTGTTTGCAATGATTGAAGACGGCATATCTGCTATCTTCTGCGTAATTGCCATAATAAATAATCCGTATCCAGCAGACTGATCCAAAATCTGCTCAAATTCAGACTGTCCAGACATACCAAACGTCTGGCCGCCACCAGTTCCGGCACAATCATTACCGGTCAAGACTTCATTTGCTTCTTCAATAACCAGTACCGTTTCATACTGGTCTTCCGCTAAAAATCCACCTTCATGTGCCAACGCAAATTTGTAGAATCCGGAAGTGATTACACCAAAGATAAAGTTCTTGAATGTATTCTCCAGTCCTTTTGACTCCAGTACCGTAACATCATCGTCTCCAATCAGGTCATCAATTCCCAGGCCATCAGATGTTCCGTATAAACGGCTTTCAATCGAATATTTACGGTCAAAGCAGTTCAAACGATCCAGAAGACGTGCATATGCATCCCTGGTATCATTTCCTGCCCGTCCTTTTCCCGGACTGTCCAAGTCATCCTTCTTCTTTTCCATTCTTTTATAAATAGCAGCGAAATTAACCTGTTTTGATAATTCCGGAACTGTTTCTTTCCAGTCCTCTTTATCAATCGCTTTCATTACACCTGCTTCTTCATATAATTCAAAGACGACATCGGCAATCATCTGCTTACCACGTTCCAGAAGGCCATAAGCCCTACAGTAGATGTCTATAACTCCATCGATCCAGATCTGCGGATATACACCTTTCGGAATCTTCCATGGATTTAATTTGATTGGTCGGAAATTTACATTTCCCATAGAATAGAATTTGAACCTCTCCGGCTCTACAAATCTTGCAAGTGTCCGCCAATCCTGTTTTGGATCCATTGCTACGATACGAAGACGTTTTCCAGTTTTCTTTCGTCTTACTTTTGACAACTCTGCGATAAATCGGATTGCTGCCACCGTCTTACCTGATCTGGATGCTCCAGTAAAGAACCCGTGTAATAATGTTTCTTCGGCAATTCTGTAATCAAACTGTGTACGATATCCATTTTCAAAAGTCCACCGTTCCGGATTCAGAATCGTTCCCATGTAAATCTCGCCTTTCAACATAGATGGAACAGAGAACTTTGGAATATCCTGCACAATAGAGAATACTCCACCTTCAGATACTCTTGGCAGGTGTGTATATGCGGTATATTCTTCCGGAAGAAGCACCGTACAATACTTATATTGCTGTACTCCGAAAACATCTTCCCTGGTAACATCTGCAGAAAATGCTGCGAAATGATACAAGAGATGTTTCTGTTCCGTTTCAGAAAGATCCAGTACCTGAATTGGTTCCACCATGGCATATTCGTTCTGCCACGTACTCTTTGCAACAGCTTGTGCTGTAGATAACGCATCTAAGGATGGACATCCAATATATACATATGTATAAAAAGCTCCTTGTCCTCTTAATGCCTTTTTGATTCTTTCGTTCTGGAATTCCATCAACTCCAGCAGATCCTTTACTCCCTGATCCAGCCACTGATAAGATTTGCTGTAGCCAATAGATGGTCCGAGTCCCATTGAGCTACTGGTTCCGCTGGTCATTGTTCCACTGGTTCCATTACTTGTACCTTTACTGGTTCCATTGCTTGATGTATAAGACTGTCCATTGGAAACGCCTTGTGTTCTTCCTACTGTTTCTCCGTAACCGGATGAAGCTGACTGCGTAACAGAATCAGATACTGACTGACCCATACTCTGTCCCAATGTCTCTGACTGGGATACGCCATAATTCTGTCCCACATTCTGCGAATAGCTTTCTCCGGCACTTTGTCCTACATTTGCAGAAACGCCTTCGCTCTGGGAAGCTCCAGTGCTTAATGAAGATCCCATGCTTACAGATGAGCCAAGACTTCTGGACATTCCCATACTGTCTGACTGACCCATGCTTAATGATTCTCCGACACTCTGAGATTGTCCCATACTGTATCCTCTTCCTACAGATGAACTCATGCCTACGGAATGACCAATGCTTTGCGAAGTACTTTCTGACTGATTCACTCCCCATCCCTGTGATACACTCTCTCCTACACTGGTTCCGTAACTTTCCGATGCACCATAGCCAACATTATGACTGACACTATTGCCGTGCGACATACTTGCACCAATGCTGGTACTTTGTCCATTTGTTATTCCATTCGAAATGCCAGATGACAATCCGTGTCCATAAGAACTACCGTAACTGCTTCCGTATCCCATAGAAGTACCTGCAGAATCGCTTGTCCCGCTGCTCCAGCCGTGACCTGCATTAACCCCTATTCCACCAATAACAGGAATTGTTCCGCTTCCGCCAAAATTTGTGGAACTGCCGCTGTTTGTTCCATGAGAGCTTGATACACCATGATTTTGGCTGACACCATAGTTCTTACCAAAATTGAAGCTTTCTCCAAGATTTTGAGAGAATGAATTCGATGAACTCTGACCATAACTGGCACTATTTCCTACGTTCATGGATTCTGATTCTCCATACCCCACGTTTTGACTGTGTGATAGATTATGGGAAGTGCTCACATTCTGTCCATGAGAAAGATTGTAACTGCTGCCCTGACTATATCCATGACTCTGAGAAACATTCGTTCCTTCACTGTAGCCCTGGCTCTCATTCATGCTCATACTTTGATTCGTACCATGACTGGAATTAATGCCTTGACTTGTATTCGTACCATGACTGGCATTTAATCCTTCGCTTGCATTCATTCCTTGACTGGAATTAACACCGGCTCCAACATTTGTTCCATGATTTGCACTGGTTCCCATTCCGGCTGAAATTCCTGTATTGTGGCCGAAACTTTCTCCAAATGATACGCCATGCGATGTAGAAAGTCCGTGGCTTACTGAATTAGTTAGAGACTGTCCCTGTGAATGTCCGATCGATTGTCCAAATGATCTGGAGAGGCTTTCTCCTACTGACTGTCCTTCGGACTGTGAAAAGCTTTCTCCGTGGGCGTAGCTTACTGAATTTGCATCTGTATAAGCTTTACTCCATCCCTGGCTCTGGCTGGCATTAGCCATATACATCATTGGAATAGACAGATTCATACTTAATGACTTTGTTCCCTGCAGCTGGCTGTACCAAGCAGTCATTTCTTTTTGAGACTGCCTCTGCCATCCTGTCAGAGTGTCCAGATATACCGGTGTTGAAAGAACTTCTATTACATATTCGTAATCAGCCATACCGGTGATCATTTCTTCCAGCGTTCCCTGTGAATCCGGGTTAATGTTAGAACCTCCCATCCCACGGTTCCCGGCATCTTCACCCGCTTTATTCGCTTTTGGAATGCCACGTACTACCGTCATATAATCCATATTGTACATTTTTTCCCGCAGCCATTCCGTTTCCTGTGCTTCAACACATTTGATTTCCAGAACACGGAAAGTTCCCTGGAGCATACCTACGAACCCTTTAAAGTCGTAATATGCCTTTTCTTTTGCCTTCTCCAAGCTCTCCGCCACGCCCTGGATTCCGTACAAATACAATAAGCCAAGAGCAACCGGTTTGATCACATTGGCGATTATCGTGATCATGTTATAATTCCGCTCATGTACTCCTGCAAGAATCTGTTCCTGCATATCCATGAATGCAGTAGACTGTTTCGCATTTGCCGGAAGGCGGATCACCCTTGCAAATTTGATTGCTTTATAGAAATGTGTAATTTCTCCAGTATCCGGATTCATAACCTCCAATTCGTAACACAGATATTTCAGATTTCTTTCCTCCGGCGGCTTTGAAGATTTTTCATCATACTCGGCCCAGCTCTGAATAATACGAAAATCATCTTCCGGTGTACTGTCCTGTTTCGGATTTAATATCTTTTTTAATTCATATAATGACAGCATATATTATCACCTTCCTTAAATCATCCTGCTGTTACCATTTCCGCTATCGCGCATGCCACGTTTTTGACCAAATGTCTTTTGCAACGACTTGTTATGGTGAAACTGCAGCAACCGTTTTCCCTGCATTCCTACTTGCCCGATTGGAATTCCAATAGCGGAAAACCATAAGAGATTCTGCAGATATCCTGGCATTGCATTTCCTGTAGATGTTGGAATAGATTGATTAAAGGAAGCTGCTATCATTTCCGCACTGACTCCGGAAACAATTCCAAGAGCAACCTTAAATCCGAGTAAGGTGCAAAAATAAACAGTGCAGATAATTAATGTCTGATTTAAAACTTCTTTTCGCTGAGATGGCATCAAAAGAGCAACAAAAAATCCAAGGAACCACATAATCCCTGCTGCCGGACAGATCAGTTTCGTGCCAAAATTTGCGAAGTTAGAAATGGTAAATATTCCAAGTCCGAATACGATCAGAGGGCATCCAATTGCTTTGATCACATGGAAAACCTCTGTTTTACTCATGTTCTGCTTATATGTAAGCGTCTCTTCTTTTCTTGACATACTCTCTCTCCTTTCTAAATGATGTTCTGTTCTTCACGAACGGAAGTATCGATTTCTTCTTTCAGTAAAAGAAAAATGGTTCCTGCTACCCCTACAACAAGCAGAAAGAACCATAAATTGGATGTCAGCATATAAGCAAAACTACTCGCTGCGTTATATTGGAAAACCAAAATATCTGACATAGGCATCCTCCTTCCGAATGATTATTTCATCTGCCCTTATCAATAGTGTGTTTGAAAGCGAATGCAATAAAAAAAGCCCGGATTTCTCCGAACTTTTTTACCTCAGCTTATTTTTCCAATATGAACACAACGTAATCGATGTTTTTTAGCTTATACTGGTAAGACGAAATATATTTTGCCCCTTCTGCCAGTTCCTTTTCCAATGTTTCTTCTGAATTTTGCAACTTTGTTTTGATCGTATACTGTTTTCTTGCAGAATATCTACTTACCTCCATTCTGATCAAATTAAGTAATTCCTGTCCCGCAACTGTTTCCCAATAGTTCATTGTTAATTCCTCCTGATTTTAATTTTATAAGCCGAGAGAATCTTCTTCACTCCTTTCGTCCTCAGATTTACTTATACAAGAAGAATGTCTGATTTTAGGAATAATAAAAAGGGCAGCACACCCTGCCCTTTACTATGATATGATTGATTTCTGTATTGTTATTGTAATTTAAACCATGAGAACATTTTCCGCTTCCATGGCTTTATTATACTCTTCTTCCGTATATTCAGATAAAATTTTTTCTTTTGAGACTCCAAACTTTATCATATTACGAATTGCTTTTTGAGTTGTTTTCTGAGTTGCTTCTTCCGCAGCAATTTTTTCGTATTTTTCCATCACATCACTCATAACTGTAATCCCTCCTTCTTCTTCCTTGAGCTCATGCATACGTGCTGAAAGCTCTGGAAATTCTACGTCTTCTACTGTTTTTTCTGTGAAATGGCTCATAAGACGGGATGTTTTTGTTCCGTCATCAATTTCTGTATTTACAAAAATTCTGTGTAAGCCATCCTGTACGATTTTCTTTGTTTCTCTTATCACATTATCTACATGGTATACTGTTTTTCCCATTTTGAACACATCGAATTCTGAAATAAATACAACATATACTTCTGGGATCTTGTCGAATTTTGTTCCGATTTGAGAATTGCGTAAAGTGATGCTGGATGCGTTGTAACGTACACGTCTTAGATGATCATCATTATCAGACTGATGTTGTATCATAAAAGTTGACACCCTATTCTCAAGGATTTTGATATATAATCATAATCAATACGAGAACAGGAGAAACAACCTATGGCACAGAATCAAAAATCTTACGACAATGAGTTTAAAGCACAGGCTGTAAAGCTTGCACAGGAAATTGGTGGACATAAAGCCGCCAAAGAATTAGGAATTCCAAAGGGTACCATGTACACCTGGATTAAAGCATTTAAGGAAGGCCGCCTCAGTGCAAATGAAGCAGTTCACACCCCCAAGAATGCTTTATCCCTCAATGATGAGCTTATTGAACTCAGGAAGCGTGTTAAAGAGCAGGATAAGGAAATACGCCGTTTAAGGGAAGAAAACGAATTCCTTGAGGAAGCAAGTGCTTTTTTCGCAGCCAGCCGTCGGAAGTCAGCAAAAAACAGAGATTAATGTTTATTGCAATCAAAACGGATGACGGCAGGATTAAGGGAAAAATTTCTTTTTATTGTAAAGTGCTTCATGTTTCCAGACAGGCATTTAACAAATACCTAAAAACAAAAGATGCTCCTTGGAAATATCAGGCACTGGCAGATGCAATGATTGATATTTGCAGCGAAGATGAATGCAATGACACATATGGAAGAATACGTATGTATCAAGCATTACAGCTTAAACAGCCGGAGGGAGTACATATTCCCGGTGAACGAACTGTTTATCGTGTCATGGAAGAAATTGGCCTTAATCATAAACCTAAGCGTAAGCCTAACGGTATTACCAAGGCTGATAAAGAAGCACACAAATCCGACGATTTAATTAAGCGTGATTTCACAGCAAATAAGCCTCTTGAAAAGTGCATTACCGATATGACTGAAATAAAAGCTTCTGATGGAAAACTGTATGTTTCAGCTATCTTTGATTGCTATGATTTAGCAGTATTAGGGCTTGCCATGGACACAAATATGAAAGCAACCCTTTGTGAACAAACTTTAGATAATGCTTGCAAAGCTTACCCTATGCTCCGTGGAGCTATTCTTCACAGCGACAGGGGTACCCAGTATACCAGCGAGCTATATCGTAAAGCAATCAACAAATATGGCATTCTCCAAAGCATGAACAGTGCCGGTGGCAGATGCCATGACAATGCCAGATGTGAAAGCATGTGGGCACGCTTCAAAGAGGAATTACTTTATGGGCGTTATGACACCACCGCAATGACCGTAGCACAGTTAAAAACCCTCATCTGGCGATACTTCATCAGCTATTGGAATAACCGGAGGATCTGCTCTGCTAACGGTGGACTACCTCCGATGGTTAAACGACAGCAATACTATGCTTCACTGCAGGAGGCTGCATAAGGTCGAACATTCTTGAGAATAAAGTGTAAACCAATATTGACAATATCAGACCTTTGTATTTCAATATTGCATTTTTCTCCGTTCCCCAGTGTACAAAGTGCATCAAGTCTGACGGATCTGCCATATAAATTCTTTTCGCTGTTTTGGGTAATTACATCTTGCACAATCAGTTCCTCATCTTCTAAGATGGTTCGCAACATCTCCTGACAAACAGGCTTATTTGCCAAAACCTCAAAAAACACGTCATCAATTGGTCTGAATTCTTTGATTTTCTCTTTCTTTTCTTCGAGACTTAACTTCTGCTTTATGTTTTTTCACCTCTCTTCACATGCAAACGTATGTTTAAATGGAAAAGTGGTGTGAACATTTCCCATTCATACAGACTTGGGAAATATCCCTTTATGCAGTTTCTAATACAGACTCATATCAAAGAAGAATACTCCTCTCATCAATATCATCCATACACTTATAGAGTGCTTTATCTCATACAGAACAACTTTCTTACCTATATTTTATGAACATCTTCCGCAAAATGCAATATCAGAAATTCACATAAGGTTCTTTTCCTTTCTTTCCCGGTTCAAAAACATATTTCCAGTTCTTGTTTTCCTGGAGATTTTTTTCGCCAAGCTGTGATACTGTATTGATACGGATGGTTACATTTTTTAGCGATCCTTCCCCACGATTTTCAATCCATTTTCCTATTTCCCCACGGATCTTATCCGCACATGTCCTGTTCGGTACAATGAAATTCAATACCGATGTCACACTGCACATTTTATTGCATTTCCCATTAAAATTCGTCTGGGTATGGTTTACACATTCGTACTCATAGTAACTTTTCACATCATTGTTATCAATACAGATGATATCCGGAATATAAGAAATTCCCTCTTTGATTTTGATCGGATTTTTCCGATTACGGTCACTTACTGATTTATAAAAGCCAGATTCCCGTAACATTTCTGCTACGATTTTTATTCCGTATCCGTGTGTACAATTATCATGTTCTGCCATAATCTGATCCATTTCTGACATTACTGCAGACTGCCCATACTTTTCCTGATATAATCTGGTTCCAACCGTAGACAATTGGTGTACGTTTAAAGCTCCTTTCGGGGTTTTGACTACTTCCTTGTTAATAACTCCCAGACTGGAAAGAATCGTAATTGTACTTCGTATTTTTCCCTGTGTGTATGTCGCATCCTTTTCGGTTATATCAGCTTCTATATCCAAATATGTTGAATGACCTTTCGTTCCGATTGCATCCAGAATCATCCATGACAGTTCATCCATTTTCTTTTCATAGTCTTTGAGATCGATCATATGCTTCATAGACCTGGTTTTTCTTGCCTTTTTCTGTTCTATCACTTTTCTGGATTCTGTAACAGGTGTTGCTTTAGGATTGATCTGCAGTTTTGCGCCTTTTTCAGCAATCTTACCCATCACACGTTCTTCAACCGGATCACAAAAATCGGTCTCTTCCATAACAATCTGAGGACCATTGTCAGCATAATTGCTTTTTTCAGGGAACTGCATGGGTCTATCACTCATTTGCTTTTTCCGTTCTCTTTCCTGTCTGGCTTTTTCTTCTAACTCTGTTTCCGATAATGATGCTTGCACCGGAGATAACTGCATGACAGAAATCTGATCCTTTAACCCTTCAATCTCCAATCGGCGTTCTTCCAGCTGATCGACAAGTTTTTGCATGAAATCCGTGCGTGAAGCAATATAATTTGTAAAGGACTGCTTTGATTTACGAATCAATTCATTGATTTGAATTGAACTCCAGGAATAATCCGTTCCCAGCACCATTTCCTTACTGTCCTTTGCAAGAATATCTTCACACAATTCGCGCATTAGTTTTTCTGTTGTTTTGGACTCCACTTCCCGCTGATCCCATTGTTTCTGCCGGATGCGCATTTGTTCTTCCAAATCCTTACATCTTGCTACTACCATATGGTATTGATTTTCCAGTGTCTTTTGATTTTTCGCCATATTACCTTCCTCACTTTCCGTTGATTTCCTGATCAACATAATCTTCCGGGGTCCATGACTTGATATCTGTTAAATCTGCACCGGATATCGAACTTCCAAGAGCAACAATGTTCTGTGTGATCAGAGAGAAATCATCATATACCCTGTCTTTATCCTGCAATGCATTATTTGCTTTTTCAGTATTATTTTCAGAAATCGCAGCTGAAATATTCTGGAGATATACTGCAATGTCATTTTTGATCCAGTTAACCATCATTGATTTTACCTGATCATACTTTGTATCTACGGAAATTGCGTCTGTCTTCACGGATAGATTTTGTACATCATCTAAAAGGGCTTCATATTCCGGGGCAATCTCCAGAGTGTCCTCCTGCCCCTGTGCAACCCTGTAGTCCAGTAATAATGTTTTTTCATATAATGACCTGCAATATTCGTACTGTGTCAATATCGTATCAAAATTATGTTTCTGCCGGATATCATCTACAGACATTTTTTCTGGGACTGCTTTTCCGTCTGAATTATACTGATATTTTGTTACTGCTGCACCAAAGATCAATACCAATAAATAAATACATCCAGCAATCAAAACGAAATTAATAATCTTTGTATGAAGATTTCCACGTTTCATTTTCGTATTGTCCTGAATTTCCGCATAATCTTCCAGATTTTGATCCGTCAGATTTGAAGAGTCCGCATATTGAAAATATGCCGGCTCTTCTTCTTTTTTTCCTTTGTCAAAAATTTTATTCAGTTTTTTTTCTAATACTGGATTGGTTTTCTCTTGGATAGCTGAATCCGGCTTACTCTGGATATTTTGATCGTTCATCCGGTTTTCTGTCAATCTGGAAGAAAGCAGATTCTTATTCTGTTTCATATGCCTCCCCCTCCATCAAACCATCCTCTTCATAAGCACGGTCACTTTCCGGAATAATACAGTCATCAATGTATTCGATATGATACGGTACGATTTCAATAGAACTGCTTTTTGCAAGGAAATTCTGCTGACACTGCTCACAGCACATTTCAATTTCAATATCCCTTGCTTCAATCGCACCATTAATGTAAATTGTAGAATTGGTATGCAGACATATGCTATGCTGCTCTGCCATCGGTCCGAAACATTTTACCCAAGGATAATCTGTTTTTTTATCTGCTCCATCTTCTTTGATTCTTCTCAACCGGTTAGAAGCAATCGGGAACTGACAGGTCTGCAGCCTGCTGTCCTCATTTGCATAATATTCCGGTTCCATGCAAAGAGTTCCCATAATAAATACCTGGTTACTGATTTCCTGCCGGTTTTTTAAATGATGAAATGCATACTGTTCTAACGACTGTTTATCCCCTAAGAAAATATCTTTAAAATCAGAAACGTCATCTCCGGCTTCCAGTGCTTTCTTATAATTGGATAAATGATTTCCGACATCATCCATATTTTCTTTGATAAACCGTTTTCCCGGATACTGCTGTATTAAATAAGCCCGAAGTTCTTTACAACTGGGAAGAATCTGTACTATGCGATTCACTTCCATTGGCCGGTAATCTTCTGAAAACTGACTCAGGTTCCAAATGCGTTCTTCCAGATATTGCTCTATAATTTTTATATGCTCATTAAAATCATTTTCTGTTTTTCTCACATAAATAGGATCAATATATACAATAACTCCCTCCTGTTTGACATTTTCATGCCCGCATCTTGGACAAATATATCGTTTTCTTGTTTCCATAGTGCATACTGTTCCCTTTACATATACAAAATCTCCCTTTTCCAGTTCAGATAGATGCATTCTCTCAATCAGTTCCGGATTTCTTGATATTACAATTGGTGTATCTGGTATGATTTTCCCCTGCAGAATCATTTCATCATTAGCGTAACTTCTTCTGAGCGTTTGCAGAATCATTCTGGAACTAATCGGATTGTTTTCTTTATCCATCCGGTTTTTTGGATCAGCAATCAGACGACCATATAAATATACGGTATTTTCTCTAGCCATAATATCAGCCTCCTTTCTTATTGATTGTAAAGATTTGCAAGACCGGTCAGTTCATTAAAGTCATTTTGAAATTCATCCGCATATCCAGATATATCCTTACCCTCATCTAAATCCGATTTATAGCTTTTTAAATGTTCAATTGCAGTTTCCATCGCAGTCATCACCGCTTCTCTTGAATCATCTTTTTCTTTCGATGGTTTTGTTACCGTCACTTCGTCCAGTGTATCCTGTAAAGTTTCGATACTCTGCTGCGTCATATAGCTTTCATTTGATGACTGCACGTCTTTGTGATTTGCTGCAACTGCCATTCTCGTACTCAACTGGTTGGAAAACACGGTTATCTGTTTATTCATATACAGGGCATATTCCAACGAAGTCATGGAGGTCTGTGTTGCATATTTGCCATCTTTTGGATCAGCTGGCTTTATTTCAGTTTGACATCCTGACGAACTTATAATCGTAAGAGTTAACATCAATGCCAAAAATGCTTTTTTTCTCATCAAAATTCTCCTTTCACACTTCCTAATATTAGTATGTGAGAAAAGTTTAAATCGGTTGGAATTTTCGCAAATATCTCCTATTACATTCCCATATTTCATGGTAAAATATCGATGTATAAAAGGGGGCCGTAAAAATGACATCAGATAGTATGCGCGACAATCCAAATCTTATAGCAGTTCCAGTTATTGTGTCTTTTAATACAAGAGGAGAAGTGCTGCCTCTGTATTTCAAATTCAAACAGGAAACAGTAAAAATTTTATCTTGTACACAAATTGATCAGTCGATTGGCAGCTTACGGTATAAATGTCAATATGAATTTAATGAAGCAGCCAGATATGTGGAATTATATTACAATGAACATATTCGGACTTGGTTTATCGACACAAAAAAATATTCATACTAAAAAAGGAATCCATTCGGATTCCTTTTTTCATGGAATTATAATGCGGATGTATAATTTTTTAAAAATGTAGCTCCCATTTCCTTACCGGATAAACTGCCACCAAATCTGTGATAAATTTTTAATAGCTGTTTTTCAAGTTCAATGACATATTCTGTCATTCTAGGTTTCTCATTTGTTAAATGACAGTTTTGAAGAACTGCTTCTATAAATGCACCAATTTCATTCTGTTCCGAATCATCTAAATTTTTCCGAATCAATCCAAGTTGTGTCATTTTTTCTTCACATTTTCCCTGTATCATCCAATTCAGGGTTTCCGGATCATCTCTGGCTAATTCCACCCATGGGTTTGTGACGGACTCATACCAGATATAATCTCCTGATGCATCCCGAAAGGTTCGCTTTTTCTCATCTCTTCCCGGCAGGACTCCTTTTGCCATTTGTATTTTAGGAAAATCCGCAATGCCTATCAGCTTTTTTTCCATATTATCTAATTTTGGCAGTTCCTTTCGCTTTTTTCTCACTCTACCTGTAGACTCAAATCGATCTTCCATATGAGCCATTGATGCGAGAATGCACATAGCTTCATAGAAACTATAATGCCCAGCCTCAATTAATATAGAAAGCGGTGTAAAACTTCTTTGACATGCAAAGCATCTGCATTTTCTTCCCTGGTCATAGACCACACAATTTCCGTAAGAATGATCATTATGGTCAGATGCAGGACACAAAATAGATATATTGGGTCCTATCTTCTGTCCAGGAAGTCCCAGATACTCAACAACCTGCAATGGCGTTACAGCTTCATTAAGTATCTCCTTATCCTCTTTTTCAAAATATAATCCCATTTGGTCCACTCCTTTCATCGTTATTTCTTAACTGTTTATAGAGTGACTGACGAAATACACAATAAAAAAGGAATCCGAAGACTCCTTTTCTCACCTATTGATTATTTTCTGCTGTCGTAGGTTGATTTTCCTGTATCTGATCTGTTGGTTGATTTTCCTGTGTCTGGTCTGCCTGCCCAGGATCTGCTGCCTTCTCCTTTTGCGTCTCATTTTGATCTGTCTGATTATCTTTTGTTTTATCATCTTTTTTTGTATCTTTATTCTTTTCCGTATCTTTAGTTTTTCCAAAGTTGCTGCTTTTAACTTTGTCGGATGAAGCTGCAAAAAAGCTGATACGATCTCCGTTTTGTGAATGAAACCTAAAACCATCAAAATCAAAATAAGAAGAAGATACCATCGATCCTGTATTATCTACAATTTTTTTTGCTTTTTCAGTGATGGATAATACTCCAATCGGCTTTAATGTCTTATTATCAGCAATCAACAGACTTCCATCTGCTGTATATCCATATACAATACCAATGTATTCCCCACGATCTTTGTTAAATAATGATACGGCAATACAGCTGTCATTCTCCTTGATTGCTTCCCGTACAAATAATAAATCATTCAAAGTATTGGAATTCATGGTAAATCTTGACGAATCCGTTTTTGAATACGCTGGCTTTTGAATCTTTGTTATCACCGCATTTCTAGTATCCGGTTCAATATCCTTCTTGGTCTTTTCCGTAGCTGTGATAAATCCTTTATCCGGAAGAACCTTGGCAAAAATACTGGTCACTGTATTTTTCGGTGCATATACAGGATGGAAAAAGAAATCAAATTCTACAATTTCCTTTAATTTCTTTTTATGTAACTCTACCAAATCCCCTTTAGAAACCTTCCATACATTTTCTTCGGATCGATATGGCAGCAGTGTTCTCACGCCATTTTTTAAACGATATGCATATTTAGCATTACTATCAGCAAATTGTGCATATCCACTGAAATTACAGAAACGATATCCATCTGGACACTCTACAACACTTCCATAAGCTTTTGAAGTATAATCATCCGCCCACAATATAACATTTCCAATTTTATATGGAGATCCGACCTTTTTATCTTTCTGTTCATCCTGTTTTTCCTGCATATCTGTCATCAGATCATCGGCTTGCAGAGGATTTGTATTTGTTACATGGACTTCTGCATAATCGGTAATTCCGTCTCCATCTGTATCCGAATTCCAAGGATCTGTTCCAAGAGATGTTTCTTCACTATTCTCTATGCCATCCCCATCATAATCCTCAGATGGGTTATCTCTCAGTGCATTATTACTGATGCGGATTGCACTGGTATCTGTTTTCACACTCACCTGTTTTTCGGTAGTATCCTTTAATACAAATTGTGGAACATAAATAAATACCAAAGTCAGTCCAATGACCAATACGGCTACAGCGATTCGTGATTCCCGTTTCTTCTTTTCCGGTGTAATCGTTTTTCCATTCATATCATATACCGGAATTACAGACTTCTTCTTTTTTCGTTTTCCTGTCCCGGCAGATTCATTCGCACGCAGTACATCATCTAATCGTCTCATATGATTCCTTCCTTTCATTTTAGTATCATTATTAGTATGAATGAAATTTACATAACAAAGGATTTCTGGACAAAATTTATTTTTTCTATCATCTTCCATTCTTATAATAGACAAGAATTGCTGACGAAAGGAGAATCGAAGAAATTTGTATCAGCATGATTGTACTATCCATATATAGGAGGAATGAAATACGTGGATGTCAATAAATGTATTTTTTCAGGGCGGCTATGTGAAGACCCAGAAGTAAAAGATATCGGAGATGGAAAAAAACTTGCACGTTTCCGTCTTGCCGTTGAATGTTACAAAAAAGAGGATAAAAAAGTAAATTTTCTTAAATTCGTTACATGGAATTGTGCAAATTTTGCCGAAAAAAATTTAAAACGAGGTATGAAAGTATTGGTTGAATCTACTTGCAACTCTGGTTCATATCTCAACGGCTCCGGTTCCAAAGTATATACTACGGAATTCAATGCTTCGCTCATCACGGTTCTGGATTGGAGAAATCCATCAAATGAACAGAATGAGGCAACGAATAAAGCAAATCCATCCAACAGCCTTCCTTTTGGAAATGTTGCCGATATTCCAGAAGAATTTAAACGATATCAGGATAGACCAAATAATCCAGGTCCTGATGATTACAATTTTAAGGCGAATCCATCCCTTGAGATTAATGATCTCCCACCCTGGGAATGCCCGTAAATCATGCAGAAAAGAGAACTCGCCGTTGCGGGTTTTCTTTTTTGTCCAAAAAAATCTTTTCCTCAAATTTTCTATCACACTATAATTGAACATTTAAAAAACCATTTGTAAAGGAGTTGATCATTATGGAAAATCAGGCAATGGCATTACTTGAATCAGGAAAACGTTTGACAGCCGATGAAGAAATTATCGTATTCCGTTACTATCATGAACACACCACACCAGAAATGAGAAATCAAATTGCACTTAATAATCTAGGGCTGGTTCACAGCGTTATCAATAATTATACATACAGCGGCATTCCGGCCGAAGACTTACAGCAGGAAGGAGTCTGCGGTCTATTGATCGCAATTGATAAATATGATTACACAAAAGGATTTAAGTTCTCAACATATTCTATGCACTGGATCAAACAAGCGATCGGCCGATATGTCATGAATAACGGACGTACAATCCGCATGCCGGTACATATATTGGAAAAATACTCTATGATACATAGATGTATTGAAAAATACAATAATGAATATGGGGAAGAACCTCCTGTTGAATACATCGTAAAAGAAACCGGGCTTGCAGAAAAAACTGTAAAAGATCTTTGCAGATATTATACCAATAATGTCTGTATTTCATTGAATCAGGAAATTAATCTGGAGGATTCTCATTCCAGAACCGAATTACTTGACCTTTTACCTGACCCTGCTGTTACAATTGCAGATTCTACAAATTTTGAACAGGATATGCAGCTAATGATCCAGAAAATCAAAAGCATATTAACCGAAAAAGAGTTTGGAATCTTGGATATGCGGTTCGGGCTGACACAAGGAAGCATTATGACACTGGAAGAAGTCGGAAAAGTCTACGGCTGTACAAGAGAACGTATCCGCCAGATTGAAAAAAAAGCCATCATGAAATTACAAACCCCAAAAAATATGAGATATTTCAAAGAATTTGAAGATTATCTCAAATAAGGGAGGGAAAGAATTGAAACTATCATTCCGAAAAGTTTTAGGGGTTGCCTTCATAATTGCTGCCCTTATCTGTATATATTTTGCATTTTTGCAACAGGAAAAATATATACAGGGAAATGCCGAATACAAAAAAATAAAGCAGACTGCTACAGATACTCCGTCTGATGATTCGAAACATACGCAGGATTTTCAAGTTGATTGGAATACCCTGAAAACACAAAATCCAGATATTGTAGGATGGATTCGTATGGATCCAAGTGTGAATTATCCGATTGTACAGACCCAAAACAACAGCTATTATTTAAAACACGGGTTTGGTAAATCTTATAATATCAACGGATGTATTTTCATGCATGCAGATAACAAATCCGATTGGAGTGATCCAAATACAATTGTATATGGACATAATATGATTAATGGTTCCATGTTTGGTAACAACAAATTATATAAATCTAAATCATATACAGAAGCACATCCTTACTTTTATGTATATACGCCTTCCGGGAAAATGACTTACACCATTTTTGACGTAATGACAGTAAATGATGCTACAGTGCCTTATACTATTGATATGCAGACCAAAGAAGACTTTCAATCCTATCTTGATACTATAAAGAAACTTTCCACGTATCAGATGAATGTACCGGTAACTACAGATGACCATATCGTTACATTGTCCACCTGTACCAATCACGGACGGCAAAGATTTCTAATTCAGGGAGTCCTTACAAATATTGAAAATAATAAAGAATAAAAAAGAATCCTCTCATAAAATTCAGTGAGAGGATTCTTCATATTTTCTAGCTGCCAATGCCAGATATTCAGCAAACATCGTTCTTCGTTTGCCTATTGTATTTGTTCGTATTGCGCGTTCCATAGCAGAGCCTTCATTAATAATAAATACTCTTTTTTTTGCTCTGGTAACTCCCGTATATAAGAGATTTCTTACCAGCATGTTTGCCGGTTCTGATGGCATCACTACAATTGCATTTTTAAACTCTGATCCTTGCGATTTGTGGATTGTCATTCCATATGCAAGCTGCACATCATCCAGTGCATCTCTGCATAGATTGACCATTTCTCCGCGAATATCGGCAACCATCTTTCCTTTTCCAAGTTCTTTTATAATACCGATATCTCCATTAAAGTATCCATCCTGAGAACTATAGTTGTTTTTCATCATGATAATCTTGTCATTCACACGGAATTTTGTATTACCATAAGTCAGACTCTGTTTCCCTGGATTTAATAAATCCTGTAAAACCGTATTACAATTTTCGATTCCGGCTTCTCCTTTTCTCGATGGACAAAGGATTTGTGTTTCAAAAGGGTTATCTTTATTATAAAGTTTTTGCATCAGGCTTTTTGTCTGTTCCAATGTTTCTTCTTCACATTTCGTATGGATAATCTGAAAGTCTTCACACTCATGCAAATGAATGTTACCCTCATTGATTTTTTGGGAATTATCTATAATTGGAGAACCACCTTTTTGACGAAATACCTCTGTCAAACGGTTTTTCTCTATAAATAAATCCGATGTTCCCATCAAATCATTAAGAACAGATCCGGCACCGACTGACTCCAGCTGATTAACATCTCCAACCAAAATCAACTTTGTACCGGTTTTCAGTGCTGCAAGCAGCATATCAAACAACCGGATATCTGCCATCGACATTTCATCAACGACAACCAAATCTGCATCGACCGGATTTTTTTCGTTTCGATAATTTGCACCAAGACCATCCGGCTGATAATCTAAAAGTCGGTGGATTGTCACGGCAGTTCTTCCAGTAGATTCCGACATACGCTGTGCTGCACGACCAGTTGGAGCGCAGAGGCGAATTTTATGATCCGGATGCATAATTTCATATGCATGAAGCATTCCGTTGATTGTGGATGTTTTACCGGTTCCCGGACCACCTGTCAGGATCTTAACTCCCCTGGTCAGTAAAAGCTTATTAAAAGCTTTTCGCTGCTGCCTACCATAACGGATACCGCATACTTTCTGAGCTTCTTCTACCAGTTCTCCACGAAATGGTTCCATTTCCCTGTTTCCTGCCAGCGCAAGGCGCAACAGATTTCTGGCAGCCCGTTGTTCCGCAATTAAAAGTGAACGGTCATAGAATCGTTCATTTTGGGTATCCAACAGCATCTGTTTCTGGATAAATGGCATACAGGTTGATAATGCAATGTCTTCATCAAATATGTGATTATTTAAAAGCTGTTTTACTTCCTGATAGTACACACGCATGTCAGTCCAAATATGGCCACTTGTAGAGACATTATCAGATGCCTTTTCTGAACATGCACGAAGCCTGCAGGATGTATTTGCGCTGTGTGAAAAATGCTTACACAGTAGTTCTTCCTGCTTATAAGACAACCCAATCTTTTTCCCATAAGCATATGGATCTTTACGTAAACAAGATATGGCATTATTTCCGAACCATTTGATTGCCTTTGCACATGCTCCATAAGATATTCCTATCTCAGACAATTCAGCGAATAATTCTCTTTCTGCAGATGTTTTTCTTACTGTAGCAACAATACGATCTGCCGTTTCTGGACTAAGATCAACCTTCTCGATCAATTCCTGTTTTGCTGTAGCCTTTTTTATAAAGGCAAAGATATCAGTACCAAATAAGCGTACAATATCTACTGCATTCTGGTAAGTAACACCTGGAAAAGCTTCACTGTTTAGGTATTCAATCGTTGTTACTTCGTCAGAAGTGCTTTCTCTAATATCTGTAATTTGAAAATCCCATCCAAATCCTTTATCATGTAGATTTCTGAAAAAGCCTCGGATTCTTATCGGTGTTTTTTCATCATATGCTGGAACCGGATACTTGGATCCGTCACATGATATGGTGTAAAGTGTTTCTTCCTGTTCTGTTATAGGATTTTTCTTCACTTCTTTCTTACAATATTGCTGTTCAAAAAAAAGTTCCTGCTTTGTCACAATTCGAAAAAAAGAATTCCCATTTTTTTCGTTTCTCCATGTATATTTTGAAAAATATCCATAAAACACAGAACTAGGACTTTGAGTAGTATCTATATCTGACATTTTAACATCCTCCCCTCATCTTAAATTACATTCTATCAATAGAATGATTCATGACAGACAAAATAAAAACAGCAGCCTTGATAGCTAGACTGCTGTTTTTTCTAAATTATTTTTCAATATTATCTGCCGGAACCTTTTTCATCTTAATACAAACTATATTCTGAAGCTTATTACTCAAATTCATTCTATCATTCAAACTCTTTCTTGTACGTACTTCTGCAATTACGGCAAGATAATCGTCATTTTTCACATCCTTCAACATATCTGCGAATTCGTCAAATGCGGAAATATCCACGTAATTTAAAAATCCCTGAGAGCGGATAGATAAAGTGACAATTTTCAAATTATCTTTCTTAGGAACATCAAACATATGAACCACTCTTCCAACAAACATTCCTTTGTTGACATCCTCCTGTCCTACCTCATCGAGATCAAATACGTCCTGTTCTGTAGAATCCGCTGTCTCCATTTCATCGATAACCAAAGTTTTTAAATATTCTGTTTCTTCATTATTCTCCTGTTTACTATACTGCACATGAGCACTTATTTTCACTCTGTCTCCCGGTACAAATTTGATATCTTCTTTTTTTACATTGTCTTTTACAATCAATGCAACATCTGGCTGTGCATGATTGATGCCAACATTTGTGGCAATAGTATACATAATTCTCTTTCTGGATACCTCCATGTGAATGATCGTACCTTTTAATCTGATTTTATTTGTCTGTTGCATATTAATTCACATTGCAGTTCATTTTAAGTAAATTGCTGCTTCTCCTTTCCACTATTCTATTTATAGTGTGAAAGAAAGCATCTTTCAGTTGTGAAAGCATTCATTTCTCACACATCTTTACTTTATTTTTAAAGAAAAAAGCCTGCATATGCAGACCTTTTTCTAAAACATCAATACTACAGATTTACGATTTTTAATCCAGTACCTTTTAACTGTTCCAGGGTATCATCATGGTTCACTGCCCCCAGAATGATGTTGTCATAAGAGGTGTCATCTTCCAACAACTCCACAAACAGCTTAAAGCTCTTGGCATCTAACTTATCCATATTGTCGATAACAAGATAACTTGCCTTCGTAATCTGATGGATCAGTGTGCAGAGCAAATAAGTAGCAAAAACATGTTCCCCGGAAGACAGCCTGTGAATTGGAACAAATCCATTGCTGTTCTCCGTTTTCCCGTAGAATTCAATTCCATTATCAAATGAAATCTTGAGTTCCATGTTATGGAACTTGGAAGCTTTCTGATTACACATTTTTGTAAATGGTTCTACAACTTTTTTCAAAATATAGCCGCGGACTCCTGTTTTGGAATCCAGATAAAGAACAAGATTTTCCAAAATCCTTAACTTTTTCTGTTCTTCCTCTAATTCACATTTTGCTTTTTTTGCATTTTCAAAAGAAGTATACTTAGAAATTTTACTCTGAATTTCCTGTTTTACCATCATATCCGGGGCCTTCACTTCTTCCGGTTTTTCCATAACCGTAATTGGAACATAATTCTGGATCTGGTCATGCAGGTTCTTTTTGTTATTGTAAGAAATTTGCTGTTTCTGATAGGCATCCAAACGTTCTGTTCTAATCTGCACTTCCTTCTCACAGCGTTTAATGAAATCAGTGTTTTTCTTGATCCCTTCATTTGATTTCTGAATCTGATCCTCGAATTCCGATTTTAATGGTGTTCTGTCCGATGTACAAATTAATCTCGAACTAATTGGACAAACATTCGTATTTAAAGATTTCAATGTTTTTTCCAGCAATTCCAAATTACCTTTAATCGTACTGATTGCAGTCTGGCAATTATGAATTGCATTTTCAAACTGTTTCTTTTCACTTTCCTGTTTTTCCTTATAATCCGGATCAGGTTTTTCAACAGAAGAATATTTCTGGTATTCTTCCTTGAGCTTTTTCAATCTGACATCTGAATCTGCCTTCATTTTTACCTGGCGATTGTATTCATTCAGATTTTTCTGATATTCTTTTGCCAACGTTTCCTTTCGGATTACATCCTCCAGTGATTTCTGCAGACTCTCTTTTGATTCTTCCGGAAGTATAGACATATCAAATACCGCTCTCGGCTTTAGATTTTCCACAAAAGCTTTCTTCTCTTTTCGCTTCTGGTAAAAATATTTATAAGCCATGTCAATTTCATCCAGACCGAACGGATCCGAAATATTTGCAAATGCTGTTTTCAGTGTTGTTTTTTCTTCTTCCGTCAATTTTTTATTGTTTTCTCCAATAAATTCACATAATTTTTCAAACGAAATTTTCGTTGGAAGAATTGACAGGAAAAATTCTGTCTGCTCTTTCTGTGACAGAACTTCAAAGAAATCCGTTTTACACATAGCCTGGAAAATATCTGTAGAGGTTCCAAGCTTTGCCTGTAGAAACTCATCCGCTGCTTTTGCTGTTGAATTTTTGCCATTTACTTTCACTTGTGTCGCTGCTGACAGCTTACAGATTCTCTGGATACTGCTCTGATCCTCAAATACGATTGTTGCAGAAGCTCTATCACTCTGTTCGCGGATATCGTCCTTTTTAACATCTCCAGTCAACGCAAAGTTAAATGCTTTTAAAACAGATGTCTTACCAGCTCCACAAGGACCTGTAAAAAATGAGATCCTTTCCAAAGAAATTTCCATATCTGGAATTCCTCTAAAATTTTTGATTTTTATTGTATTGATTTTCATGTTTTTTCCTCCTATCATCAATGTATTTTCACTATCAATAGAATGATTGTTTTTCCTCTAAATAAAAAACAGGCTGGAAAAACAGCCTGTTTCATTCAAATAATTACAAAATCTCATGCATAAAAAGGTTTGAGCAAACCTCTTTCACCGGATCCTCGAAATTCGGTTGCTGCATCAATTCCTGTGCTTTCATGTAATTTTCTTCATCCAGCCAGTGGATATACAGCGATACCTTTGTTCTTGTCCCGAAAATTGGTTCTAAAATATGGTTCCTTACAATACGCCAGTCACCTCCTGCGAGACCGCATCCGATCATTCCAGGAACTGCCAGTGTAAGGTGTTCCGTTTCCGCATAATATAAGGCACTTACAAGTGCCTTATAGAGAGCAGCATATATGGTATCAACTCCGGCCCCTGTAGGAATGTCCTCTCCAAAAAGATTGTAAACTTGATAGGTATCTGTTTTCATACGAATTACTTTACCAAGATTTGCACGGCCATATTCCCGACAGATTTCCTGGTAAGTTCTGTATTGTTCTTCTGATAATAACTGATTTCGGATTTGTTTCGCTAATCCTGCTCCCATAACCCCTTTACAGTTCACCTGATGACAGATAACATCTGCTTCCGTATGTAAAATATCTCCAATTTTATCGATAATCATAAAAATCATCCTCCTGTGTTGTAATATCGTATTTTTTCTCCAGCGTTTTCTTGAACTTTGGATCTTGCTCTGTATATGCACGTAAAAATTCCTGTGGTGTGCAACTGCCGTTTCCTTCTGTGATTCGATTAATAATATCCGGATCCATATCTTTTGCATATCGGTTCATCATCTCAGAGGTAATTTCCACATGATTGATCGAATGAATTAATTTCCCATCAACAGTAGGAAGTGCTTCATCTGTAGCATGAACCCCTCCGATTCCCATAAACAACATATAGGCAAATTCTAGCAATAGAATTCCTATTGCGATTCTCATTTTCCGTTTGCATGATTTTGTTTTCTCCATTTTTTCTCCTTATGTTTGCATAGATTTGAACTATTCGAGATATTTTTCCCTCCTCTCATCGAATTCATTAGTTCTGAAAATAGAGTGCTTGAAATAACAATAAATAATTTTGTCCAGAAAATCAGGTATGAAATAATTTCTTTCATACTATTAATGAATATCAATAATATGACTATTTATATACAAGGAGGATCTATATGAATACTAAAGACTTTAAAACCCGAAGTGAAACAATCCATCGTGCAGCACCGTGCCCGGCAAACCATTGGGTCATCGGTCTGGATATCGGATATTCAGCAATCAAAGGAATGAGTCCTAATAAAATTTATTCTGTTCCAGCTTACGCAAGGAAAATCCCTGCTGATCGTGTCAGGCTCAATGAACCTTCTGAAACAGATATCTATTATAAAGCAGAAAATGGTGATATCTGGGTTGTTGGATCTCTGGCTTACAATGAACTTTCTGCATCGGACGTGATTGACAGTGAGCAAGAATTATTTGGCCGTAAAAGATACTATTCTGATATGTTCCGTGTTATCTCTGACACCGGTATCGCCATTGGATTAATGGGAAATGATAAGGGAAATTCGAAAGGAAAGAAACTTACCATTCAGACAGGGCTTCCGCCAAAATATTTAAAAGCCGACCAGAATGATTTGAAGGAAGTTCTTTCCGGACATCATCATTTCTGTCTGCGTATTGGACGTGCACCTTGGCAGCAGTTTGATTTTGTGGTAGACAGCAAAGATATTTTTGTTATGCCGCAGCCGCTCGGAGCGTTGGTTTCTGCTCTTGTCGGAAAAGATGGAAAACAGCTTGCCACTGCAGCAAAAATCTTTTCAAAGAATACGATTGTGTTTGATCCAGGATTTGGAACCTGTGATGATTATCTTGTCGATCATGGTAGTGTTGTCGATGAAAACACATTCCCGGATTTTGGGATGCGGGAGGTCTTTTCAAGAACATGTAAAAAAATTCAGGATACTTATGGTGTATCATTACAGATCCCGGATCTGCAGAACCTTTTAGAGACAGGTGAAGTACGTATTCTCGACCGAAAGCACATGAAACGCAGCAATGAATCTTTCCGTACACTACTGGAAGATGCGTCCAGAGAAGTATGCGATGAAACAATTGAAAAGTTAAAATCAACACATAATTATTTTGCTGACATTGATTACATTGTTGCAACCGGTGGTACTTATGATGCATGGTCCGAACAGTTTAATAATGTCTTCCGTTATATGGATGGACTGCAAATTATTCCTGGAAATATCAATGATCCGGATTTAAGCAATATCTATTCAAATGTGCGGGGATATTATTACCAGCGTGTTAATCAGATCCGCTAGGGGGTGATGCTATGAACGTAATCGTTCGTTTATACTGGCAGCATGATCTGGATTTGGTCGCACTTACCTTGCATCCAATGTTTGAAATGGGAAAATGGATGAAAAAGGCCATGATTGCATATGCACAGGGGGATGAGGAATTTCATATTCCGCTTCCTCCAGAAATGCCTCCAGAGAAACCTCTGGAAAATTGTGATGCACATTTTGCTTTGGATCCCAAAAACGAAATTGAAAATGAAGTTATCAAAATTTTACAGCAGTTTCGGAATGGACAGCGCAATAGTGTAATTAAGCTTATTTTTCGCAATTATCTGGATGAACTTTTTCTGAAACCATATATCGACACAAATACCTATATTGTAAAAGCAAGGGGAAACTATGGTGGAAAGAAAAAAGAAAATAATATATCCATTCCATCCGTAACGAAACGAACAGCCAAGACAATTACAAAAGCTGAAAAAGCATCAAACGCATCCAATGCACAAACTACAACGCCGCCAGAAGAGGAATCCTCTAAAGAGCCAGATCATAAACAGTTGTCCAATCTCTCTTTAAGTAATTCAATTGATAAAAAAGCAAAAAATACTACACCTCCAGATTTAAAACCAGATACTAATTTTATAAATAAAGAAAATATATCGAAAAACACTGAATCTGCATCGTATGATGAAAAAAACATGGAGAAAGATGCATATCACGAAAAAGAAATGCTACCAGAAAAAGAAGAAGATCTTCATACTTCATCTGCTTCTGAAACTTTTGAAAATAGCGGTTCTGAATCATTCGGTGATGATGGATTTGACTTGTTTTCAAGTATCGAAAATTTAATTTAATCAGAGTGAGGGAAAGACAGTGACTGAAAAAGATATTTATGACAAAAGAAAATTTTATAAAACAAAATTGGAGCCGTTGATTCATGAATTGAAATTGCAGTGCAATATGGAACATATGCCTATGTTTGTTACGGTAGCTGTAAAAAACGATAAAGCAGGTACAGAATACGCAAGTGACATGGTTCTTGCAGGATCCGGAACTGAATTAGAAAACAATCGAATTTCGAAGCTCCTCTTGGAATTAAATAATATTCATCAAAAATATCCGGATTATATCGAAAAGGATATCCGGGAGATTTCTCAGTATCTGGAACGGCTTAACACTAACATCTATCCAAATTCCGGTATAGAGCTTGCAGACAATAAAATAAATACATTCCATAAGATTACAGATCCTTACAAGCCATCATCTTGTGAACCAGATGGTTATTCTGATTTAATGGATGTCTAAGAAAAAGTAGCTGGCACTACGGGATAGTGCCAGCCTATTTCTTGTTCTGATGTTTCAGTTTTTCATTCTCACATATGCATTCAAGCACAGCATCCACACCAAATGAAGTAAAATTATGATATAGATGCTGCAATTCCATTTTATCATATTTTTTTAATCGGTTTCTGAGATAATTCGATTCCTCAGAAGACAATTCAAACAATTTTTCAGCACGATTTGCGACCAAATTACACATTTTCTCTTTGGAGATGTATTTATCTATTTTTCTCATTCTTCTTTTCCCTGTAAGTCCGTTAATTCTGCGGCTGTCCTCGTCATGCGAAACTCATCATTCATCTGGTTGATAGAATTATCTATTTCCTGTTCCATTTCTTCGGAACGTTCTATCTCAATCTCATAAGCAATATCATCTTCTTTTTTTACCATATAAAGTCCTCCTTTTCTTATGTATTGGAATATTCCCTTCTATATATAGTATGACAGAAAAAATATCTTCTGTTTTTTCTGGACAAAAAACATAAATTATAATAAACAATATTGTTAATTGTATAAAAAAAAGAATAGGCAAACCTATTCTTTCAAAAAATTCTTTACAAACACATTTCTAAACAAATTCAATTTATTTACAAATCTATTTACAAATATTAATTCAAAAGCACAATCTTAATGTATTCATTAATAAAATTTATGTTTTGAACTGGGCTACTTTTGGGTTACAACTGTATTCTTGGGTCATGCGATTAATCGCACAACCCTTGAATTTACAGCGTTTTTTGTAATTAATCCTGAGCAATGATTTCTTTTTTGTTGTAAGAAAATAATATGCACATAACTCATTATTTTTCTTTAAAACGCTACGATCAAGGTTTGCCTAATATACAACTCTTTATTTCGTTATATATGATAATACTTAATTGGGTTACGAAATGGGTTATGGTATGCAATAAAGCCCTGTTTTGGGTTAAGTTTTTAGACCGCCAATGCAGATGGAATTCTTGCTACCTCCGATTGCTTACGTTCAAACAATGCATGATTATATACTTGCATTGTTACAGCAATTGTTTTATGCCCCATTATTTCCTGTAACACCTTTATATCCATTCCGTTTTCAGCCATACGTGTACAGAAAGTATGACGGAAAGTATGTGCTGTGAAATCCGGCAAAAGAACATCTTTAATTTCTCCATCCTCAACAAATCTATTATAGGCATTTCTTATATTGTGAAAAGCCCTTGTTAAAGTATTTGGAGTATATAAAGTCATGTTCTGATTCAGAAAAACAAAATTTGAATAGCCATCAACTTCATAATCATTAGTAATACTCATAAAATAGGTCCGTTGTTTATACAGTAAGAGTATATCTAATACATCATCTGACAATGGAATGATTCTTGATGTACCATTTTTGGGGGCCGAAGCATAATGTCGAATTTTTCCGTTCTTTTTTTTGTAAATGATCTGATGATTAATAGAAAGTGTTGCATTTTCAAAGTCTATATCATCCCAGGTTAGACCGATTACTTCACCAATTCTACAACCGGTACCAAGCATAAATGCAATCATCGGATAATAAACGGAGTAAATTGTATCGTCTTTTACGAATTTTAATAGTGCAGCTTCTTCGGCTCTTGTAAGAGGATATTTTGTTGTTGACAAACCTCCGCGTATATATTCCTTCATACAGTCTTTACACGGGTTTTTCCTAATCAAATCATCGTCTACAGCCATTTGAAAGGCAGGGAAAAAAATATTCTGATATAACTGTATTGTGGATACAGCAAAATGCCGTTCAGTATACAGATATGAAAAAAAATTTTTTATATCTGATTTTTTTACGTTGCTTACTTTCATTTGCCCTAAATTATGTGGCCTGATATTTTTCTCAGTTAAATGGATGTAGTTTTGCAGTGTTGAATTAGCAAGTGTAACCTTTGACTTTAAATACCGACGTATTAATTGATATACGGTAATTGTCTGTGCCTCATAAGTTAATATTCCATCATCTTTGTCTTTTTCAATGTTTTTTATCATTTCTCGAAGAGATAGAGCACTTTTTCTTTTTTCACTTGGATTTTTATCTGTTTTTACAAGTCTCCAGGAGTAGATGGCTATTCTCTTTCCTGTACAATCTGTATATCGATAGCGATATCTTCCACTCTTTAATTGATCCTCCCCTGATTTAAGATTTCTGCCTTTTGTATCTTTTTTTGATTTCATATTATGTTTCCTCCGATAAAAATTAGGAATACATAATAAGATTGTGCTTTTCATCATCTTATCACATATTCACTAAGTTTTCATTATTTATAAAGATTGTGTGAATTCATTATTTATAAAATCTTCAAACGGCTTTCTTTTTATTAATTTTTTATGCCCGATAAATAACACAAATGGACAGTCTGGATCAGAAGTTAAACTGTTTAGCTTATTTATTCCAATATTTGAATAAAGAGCTGCTTCTTTTAATGTCAAATTTAATTTACAGTATATTGGAACTTCTTTTTTCTCATGATAATCCTCCTTTTTATAATTTTCTGTTTCTAATTTTGATAATTTATTATTTGTCATATTGTTATCACCTCCTATTAATAGAATGCGAGAAAAGAAATTCCAGTTGTAACGTATTATGGGACGGTAAAATTGGCACAAAGAAAAGAGCATGTAGACAAACATGCTCTTTTACAAACAAATCGTTTTTATTTTGAAATCGCTTTTCTATTTAACATAAGCACACGGTATTTATCTTTAGTGTGCTCCAATACTTCATAATCAACGCCTTTTAATGTGAATTTGAGCCCTGTCAGATTAGTTTCCTGCAGACCATCACCTGCATAGGTACGTTCTGTGAGATAATCCAGAAGTTTTTCATAATCAACTAATGTAAGACGATTATTGCAAGATCGTCCTTCGTGATCATCTCCATAAATGGATTTATATTCCGGGCAGGAAAAGAAAAGAGAATGAGGACCCTGCTGCAGTTTCATTGGATGAGACTGATCCCCTTTATGATTACCGCATATTAACGTAACAGCATTCCAGCTTTTTTGTAACATAGTAATTCCTCCTTATAAGAGCCATGATATATGCTGGCCCTGAATTATTAGAATGATTAATGTAATAATGTATCCAACAGTTAAAAAAGGGACTAATGGATAAACATGTTCTTTTTTGGCAATTTTCATATATGCTGTATATGGAAGTGTAAGTGCTAAACCAATTATGACAGCGTAAAATCCGTAAAAATCCAAAGAATATCCTATCGCAGCAACAATTAAACAGTCTGCTCCCCCTAGCTGATCTCCAAGATAAGCAACCATAAAAAATATCCCGAATAAAATTGCCCCACATAATAATCCAGACATTATTCGAAAGTTATTCTCTCCCGACATAAAGTCCTGCAGGAAACGAATGCCTATTATAACCGGAGAAACCCATAATGGGACTTCCAGTGTCTTAATATCAGTATAAGTAGCGTAAAGTAACAATATTAATATTAACAGAATCATAAATATACACCTTCTTCCTGTCGCTTCTGTTTTAGTGTAGATCCTAAATTTTGAAATAGAACCAGGCAATTGTGCTGGTTTTTAATATTTCGTGCAGTATACATTGAGATCTCCTTTCTCAAACGGCATATAATACCTTTTATATATAGTGTGATAGAAAAAAAGCCAGAAGAATCCGGCTTTTTATAAATTATGAATTCCTATAATGTCTGAACAGGTCAGATCTAAATAATCAAACCCATTGTAACTTTTATCACTGATACGATATCCTCGAAGAAAAACGGTATCTCCTTTCACAACAGAAATATTAGAATTAAAAAAGGATGCGAGATACCAAACGGTTTGAAAACTTCCGTTTTGATATCGTTTTATAGGGACATATATCCCGCAATATCCATTTTTCCCGTGAATCACTTTTTCGGCATGACCATGTAAAATATATGTTTTTTGCTCATCTTTCATAGCAAGTGTATATAAGCCGGAACGCTTGAATTCAAAGCCAACGGCTTTAGAATGTATTCCAGCGTCAAATACGACACGGCATGATATGAGATCACCTGATTTAAGTTTTCTGGCGCGGTCAGACAATTTCTGCTTTCCATTTTTTGAGTTCCAAAAAAGAACTTTGATATAATGTCCACCAACTATCTGCCCATTTTCGTTGATCTCATTTAATGTTACAATTGTCAAGCGTGATGCTGCATTTCCGGTTCCAGGTTTCAGTCCAATCACTTTTCCGTATATGATAGTTCCATATACGGAAGATATGATTTCCATCTTTTTCATACAATCAGTTTCTCCATCTTCAAATTGAATATCTTACCAATACATTCATTTACACGATCATGTGTAGTACCTGGATAATTTCTTTGCAGAACACCAGGTATCTTAAGAATTTTAATTACGACATCTAATGCATCGCCTTCTTTTTCAAATGTAGAAAGGTAATTTTTTTGCAGATCCCGTGTATTTGAGAAGCCGAATGCAGAAGAAAACTTTAATTTTTCTAATATATTCCAGACGGACTGCTGCATATCTGTAACCGGTATTGTTTCATAGGATTTTAATTGCTCCATGATCTTATCAAATTTCATGTAGCATTGGCTGTTATAGTCCTTAACTATCCCTTCCGGACTTAATTTATTACTCTTCTTTCTTGATGCTTCTTGCGGAAGAAGAATTGTTCCCCCGTTTGTAAAAATGCAGTTCTGCAAACGGAACGCACATTCTCCAATATCAGAAAATGATAAACGCGTTCCCAGGGTGATTTTGCATTTTTGCTTTAAGTTTATACTCCGTGCCGGATATGAAAAATCAATATCCGTTCTTGTATGCGTGTATTGCCAACTGCGAATAATGTTTGGTTCAATTTTTGCAAGTGCATCTTTATAATCAAAAATGCAGCTCTGTTCAATTTTGACTGTTTTTTCAGAAAAACAAGTAAATGCTTTTCCGTATGTAGCCGGATCATTGGTCCGATATACAATAACAAAAGGATTTGCATCTTTAAGTCTTGATGCCAGATAGATATCCCGGATAGGATCGATTCCGTAATTAACCTTTCCTATTCCAAGCTTTCTGCAAAACGGTGTAAAAAAGTTCTTGCTTGGAATTAAAATGAATGCAGAATGTTTCTTCGGATCAATCAGCTGCATGAAGAACCCAACGTCTTCGATTTCGTTTATTTGCTTATCTGTTATCTGCGCTTTACGGAATTTCTCACAAGAAACAATTCCCTTGGTTTTCATTTCTGATTTAAAATAAAATTGGTCCATATTATTTGGCATGAAAAATCTCATGTCCATATAATCAGGAATCAATTTTATAATCTCGAAGAAGTCCTCTTCTTTTCCTTTTTCTTTATTTCTTGGTCTTACAATGGAATAAATTTCGATATGTTCCGGATGAACTACTTTATACACTGTATGTTTTCCTACTTCTTTGAAGAAGAGATGAGATCCATTTTCCCTTGGACAGAATGACTTGTAATCTTCATCCAAAAACTGTTGACTTAAGTATGAATTCATATATGTTTCTCCTTTGCTTTTTATATGTTACGACTCAGACATTTTATTTTTTCCTCCTTTTCGTCTGTAATTTCGTTCTATAATTAGAATGTAAGTCTCAGCAAAAAATAAAAAAGGCTGGCTTTTTATAACCAAGCCTCTCTTATTTTTTGATCGTTAAATGGTATCAGATGATAATGCGAATGAGTGAGGCCATTCCAAAATCAATCGCACCAATCAGTGCTGAGGATATTAAAGCTGCAGCAATTACAAAGACAGTATCTTTCAGGACCTGCATTTTGCTAGGCATTGTCAATCTATGAAATTCTGCACGGATGTTTTTCATAATTTTAACCACGGAAAAGTCCTCCTTTCTTTACTCGATTCATATAATAGTTTTCCTGTGTTTTGGATAAGATAAGTTTTTTGGTTTCCAAGATAACACTGACAGTAATGATAATGGAAGTACCAAAAAAGGATAATCGCGATAAGCCGGTCAACCCACTTACAATGAATGGAATGATCGCTATAATGCATAAGCAAAATGAACCGATTGCAATCAAATATTTCATTTGTTTTCTTAAATATTCTGCTGTTGAGGATCCGGCACGAATTCCGGCAATATTTCCACCGCTTTTTTTGATATTATTCGCAATTTCTTCCGGATTCATTGTAATTTCCGTATAAAAATATGAAAAAGCAAATATGAGTACCAGATAAATCAAAGCACCAAATGTATACCAAGGTTTGCTTGTGTTAAACCAATAGCCGGAATTTAGAAGCTTTAATACAGCATTCTGCTTTGCACCAGCAATCTGTGCTATTAAGATTGGAAATGAAATTAAAGATGATGCAAAAATAATAGGTACGACTCCTCCTGGACAGAGTTTAATAGGAATAGTATTTGTAGATACGCCCTTAAATGTACTCTTCCCCTGTAATTTTCCGGAATATGTAACAGGTATTTTTTTCTCTGTATCCTGCAGCCATACTGTAAATATGAATAATGCAGTGATTAAGATTAAAAGAAAGAACAAATGAAGTCCGGCAATATATGTTTTCTTTCCTTTCATTAATACTTCATAGATATTTGCACTGTCTGATGGATAACTGGACAGTATGTTGGATACAAGAATTAATGAAATACCGTTTCCAACTAATTTTACAGATATTATTTTTCCAATAATTGATGTAAGTGTTGCCATAATTGTCCAGATAACTGTAATCAGCAATACGTAATACCACTTATATTTTGTCAGAAGTCCTTTCCGGCCAAAACCAATTGCCATGGTCAAGGATTCCAAGCAGGCAAGCCCAGCTCCTGAAAATACCAGAATCCATTCGTACTTCCGTTTATCCGCTTTTGTTTTACATTGCTGCAATTCCTTGACCTGCGGGAATATTACTCCGAGTAGCTGAAGGATAATGGACGCTGTAATGTATGGTGTAATACTTAATGCCATAATGGACAGGTTTGATAATCCGTTACCACTGATTGCATTAAAGAAATTTAATGTAGAATTCTGTGCAAGTAATAATTTAAAATAGTTACGGTTTACTCCTGGTGTTGGAATCCCGGATAAAATTCGGATTCCAAATAAAATTGCGATTACAATAAGTAACTTGTTGCGGAGATCTTTATTTTTCCAGATCAGTTTCAGTGTTTTCATTTATAACTGGCTCCTCCTCTGTTTTGAATTGTGGCTGTATGTTGCGGACAATCGAATCGTCCGCATTCAAGTCAATGAATACTTTTTTTAAAAACTGTACTTTTTCTCTGTATTCGTTTTTCCCATATTCGCTTTGAAGATAATTTATTGATTCCTCAACATATGGCATTAATAAATGAGGAGGAATCATCTGTTGCCCAGCATTAAGATGGGTTAGATAACTATTTGCTATATTCTGCCTTGCAAAATCCTCGCAACGAGAATTTACATCTGGATAGGTCATATGTTCCCAATCCGGATAAAGTTCTGTAGTCAGATTTTTAGATAATGGCAGCATTTCTTCATAACGCTTGCATAATTTCTGCCATAAGATGTTTTTCGCGTTCTTAGGATCCTGACATTCTACAGCTGATACAGAGACATCTTCTAATGACCGAAAAGCTTTCTGGAAAATAGGATTATTGCAGTCGACCCGCAGGTAAGCCTTCCCATCGAGCAGTAATACATGAAGAAATATGGAAAGATTATAAGGACTAGGAAGGTTAGATAATTGTGCTACCTGAATTCTCCTGTTTAAATTATCTACTGCGCAGTCTGCAATACTGCCTTGTGTTGGACGCTGCAAGATATTGAGTGCAATACAGTCGCAGCAAAAAGCGATTTCCTTACCAAGCAGATGCTGGTATTCTTTTTGACGAATGTTTAAAATCTTTTTCTGTACTTTTTGAATCTGTGATTCAATTTCTAAGAGATCTGTATTCTCAGAAATTAGATAGCCTTGTATGACCATAATATGATTCTCCTTTCTTTTATCCTCTGATATTAGAGTGACAGAAGATTGAATCAAAAAAAATTTTTTTGAAAACTGGATATTTTTGAAAAAGAAAAAAGTGGAAAAAGCCAATAAAATAAAGCTTTTTTGCGATTTTGAGACTACATTTATTTTGTCCACAAATTCGATAAATGTACCACTAAATGATATAATATATTCAGAATCAAATAAGAGTTTTTCTTATTATGAAATGTAAACAGCAAATGAAATTTAACAGATAAAAGAATCGAAAAATTAAATCGGATTAGATTGTTTCGTTGTTTATCAGGAGCCGGTCGTAATAAATTAACGCATTGAAAGGGGCTTATAAAATAATATTTATTATCATATTACGACTCTCTTGAACAGCAAATAAACATTGTAATCATATAGATTCGGAAAACTGATGCGAAATAGATACCCAGTTCAACACATTAAAAAGCTCGAATACCTATAAACATTTCACGATTCAGAAGAAAATAAAAAGTGAGGTAATTAGATGAAAGAGGAAAACAGAATGATGCAAGATGAAATGATGAATGAAGAAGAAATAATTGGAAAAGAGATTGAAAAAGAGTTGGAAAATACTCCGGAAAAAAATACTGAAAAAAATGCGCAGAAAGAAAAAATGATCAATTTAATGAACCGGTATCACTCTTCTACAGGTGCAGATAAAGCTGAGGTCGTACAGGAACTTTTAGAAGAAGTACAGGGATTTTTAGGATTTGCAATCACAAAATATTTCCCAGCCTTTAAGCAAGAATGTTATGAAGACCTTTATCAGGAATGTGTTGTGGCATTTTTGGAGAATATTGATAAATATGATCCTGAAAAAGCAACAATTACCAATTTCCTGACATATCCATTGATTCATGCGATGTGCTCTTATACAAATATGCGTACAAATAAATGTTCCTCATATTATTCTGGCATTATGAACCGTGTACGTAAGGCAAAAAAGGATTTTGAAATGGAAGGACATAATCCGTCAGTAGCAGATATTGCTTTAAAGACAAATCTTTCTGTGAACAAGGTAGAAACAGCATTAAGACAGATCACGGCAGCAGATGAAGTACGTTATGAAACGGATGCAGATCTGGATGCGATGGTAAGAGAATATATGAAGACACCGGAAGATCAGGTCTTGGAAGAAGAGATTCAGGAAACATTAAAGAAATCTTTCCGTAAATTGTCTGAAAAAGACTTAAAACTTGTTTTCATTGCATTTGGATTTGAGGATGGTACACCAAAAAGTACGAACCAGGTAGCAAAACTTGCAGGACTGTCTGTAAATGAAACGTCCAAAAGCATTGCAAGAAGTCTGCGTTTACTGGCAGATGATGAGGATTTAATGCACTTATTCGGGAAATCCAAATCTCACAAAAAGAAAGACAGCGCAAATAAAGCATTAACCCTCTCTCTCATTCCGAATGATAATATTATGGACCTTTTCGAGAATCTTGATGAAGAAGACGATAAGAAAAAAATGGATCAGATTCCGGATACAGAATATGATGGAACATTTGTGATCAACTTTTAATATCCTTTCTTTATAAAAAGGGGCTGCATAATCTGCAGCCTCTTCTTTTTATTTCAAATAAATTTCTGCGACATAAGTCTGATTGTTCTTTTCTACAATAGCAATTCCAACCTCTGTATATCCAGAAGACATTCGTACCTTTCGGCTTCCGGTATTTGCCTGGAAACGTGTATGTATCTGAGCCGCTGTTTTTGTGCTTGCTTTCCAGATGTTTTCTGAAGCATGAGAAGTTGTGCAATGATATCGGCTTACCAGTGCATTCAAATCTCCGTACATTGGTGAAGAAGAACTATGATCATAAATAGCCATATCTGCAGCACGGATACAAGCAATCTTATATGCTTCAGAACTTGCTGACATGGATAATGTATTAAGTCCCTGATTTTTTCGTTCTGCATTTAATTTTGCAAGAACCTCATTGGCCTTATTGGTATCAAAAGCAACCTTTGCACTGACTCTGGAAAGTTCACCATCCAGCGTAGAAGCAATCTTACTTTGATCTGCTTTTGCTGTTTCTCCAGTTGCAGCCACTCTGCTGACTTCATAAGGGCCATCTTTCTTTGTGGATAATAACACACCATCTTTGCTGTAAGTACTGTTTACCGTTGTCTGATAAGTAATGGTATATCCATTTTCTGTCTTTGTATCAACCGTTTTTTCCGTAATTGTATATGTGCCATCCGAATTTGTTTTTTTTGTAGAACTGTTACCACTGTCTCCTACCAATGTTTTATTAGCATCGGAACTGCTGCTATTATTAGAGGAACCAGAAGATGTATTCTGATTCTTTTTAGTTACAAGTCCGCTTCCGTTTCCCGCAATTTTAGAAGTTTTTGGCGGATCTGCGACCTTCCAACTGTAGGAACCATCATTATTTTTCACACGCTCACGATATCCCATTTTTACATTATCTTTATTATATAATGCATAAATATTGCCATCTGCATGAACATAATTTTTGCTAATCGTAGAAGCATCATTTTTTAGATCCAAAGGATTACCTTTTTCATCTACTGGTACGAAGCAATAGGTATCATCATCGTTACGGACATACTGTTTATATTCTGTGGTTCCGTCTTTATTCGTTACCTTGTATACATTATCGAGGCCATCTACTTTTTCATAGTTATCCGGGATGTCTGGATTAACATCCTGCCAAACCCAGGATCCATCTGCTTGTTTCACTCTTTTACGATAGTTGGTAATGTTCCCGGAATCATCCACCACCATGTAAAGTTCATCTTCTCCAGGTACAGGGATATAATTCAGTGGTATTTCCGGATCGAGGGTCCATTCGTCATCTGCTTTTGGAGCTTGGTATTTTGTTTCATACCATGGTGTTTCCGTATCTTCTTTCACATTTTCCGGTCGGTTTATTGGATGCTTCATTTTTACTCCCCATATTGTGAAAAATACGGATAATAGAATCATGAAAGTTAAAGTTATTCGTTTCATTAATATTACCTCCTGCTATTAATAGTATGTAAGAAAAAAAGAGTTCCAATGCAGACACGCCCGTAAAGGGCAATGTCTGTATGGAACTAAAAATTCAATGTTTAAATTATGAAGCCAGGTCATAATACCACATAGTTTTATCTTTACTATAAAGTCTGGCGGTAATTGTTGCACCTGACTTTTGGGCTTCAATCAGTTCTTTTGGAACTGGGTTATTGCAGTATAACAGGTATACTCTTCCGTCAATTTCGCATTTTACCACATAGGAATTTTCCATTGCCTGGAAATTTGAAGTGATCTTTAACTCCATCGTATGAAGTTCCGGCATATCCGGAAGAACAGGGTTCGATTGTGTCGGCTGTGAATTAGTTGTAGCAGCCTGCTGCGGAACGTTAGGATCTGCTGGCGTTGTTTGCTGCTGAGTTGAAGAATGTGCTTCACTCGGTAAATTCGGATCGTATTCTCCTCTTTTGTATATATCATCCAGCTTTTTCAGATTGGCTGCCAGACTATTCTGTGCAACGATATGGGTGTATTCCTTAATATAGATATGGATAGACTCCATGCGGTCAAGAAAGTCTTCATCAGACAAATTAATGTATGCCGAAGACGTCTGCTTAAAGGAATTCCGTTGTTCACCCTTTCCATCTTTTCCTGGTATTGCATACCCATTGGTGATTTTCAGATACCATGGTGCTCTTCTTGTACATGTTTCTCCGGTTTTTTTATCAATGTATGTAGCATTGCGTGCAAGATAAAACCGAAATGACTTGCAATATCCTTTAAACGGTCCATCGGTTTCCACTGACTGACAATGAATCTTAGAAGACTCATACGGAGCCGGCAGATGTGAAAGTTTTGCTCTTTCATAAATGTACCGGAACTGTTTCAAATCAAGATTAAAATAGGTATATATTCCATTGTCTCCTTTACCATTTGAAAAATCATACAGAGAAATCTTGATCTTTCCGGTCACTAATTCTTTGAAGTGATCATCTGCGGCCGGCGAAAGCTTTGGAATAAAAGATAATGTCCGGTCGGTAATCTGATACGGGTATACTTCTCCTGTGATGAATGTGTTTGTGTTTTCTGACATAGACTGGTCCTCCTAAATAAATGACAATGTTTTTTCTAAATCCATATAAAATTCTGATTTTGAATGATCTTCTGCATTTTCAAAATCAAGAATTTCCATTTGGATTGTTGTTGCATACTGAAATTTTTTCTTTGAAAGTGTGCCAATGATGTTCATAATTTTTGGCTCTCCTGCTTTTTTATAATCGTCAGCAAGATGAAATCCAATTGCTGTTAAGTTCCTTCCGGTAAATTTTGTACAAATCTGGTTTTCCCCTAAATCCTTGTAAAATTTACCGGCAACCGGGGAGCACGCAAAATTGTCCATTCGGAATACCGGTTTTGGATTTCCAACTCCATAAGGAGCATATGTTTCAATTTCCTGTATCAAAGATGGCATGTCATTTTCACTGATTTCCATATCATAAAAAGAAGTTGATTCTGTATCCCCTGCTTCGGTTTTGAGATATGATTTGAGTCGGTGCTGCAAAATGCTGATATTTGTGATTTTAATACTCATACCAGCGGCAGCTGCATGTCCGCCATAACCTACTAAAAGATCACTCGCTTTATCCAATAAATATTTCAGGTGTATATTGCCATAAGTACGTCCAGATCCTTTTGCGATTCCTTTTGCAGAAGACTTTGTAAATACCAGACATGGAACCTGATATTTTTCAGCCAGCTTTCCAGCAAGAATTCCAATCGTACCTTCCCAGAAATTCGGGGAATATACAATCAGTGGATTGTTATTCATAAGTGTTTTTTTTCTTATGATATTTTCTGCCTCAATGAGATCCTTTTCCACTGCTTCCTTCCTTTTTTCATTACGTTCTACCAATTCGTCTGCAAGATCCTGCAGGTACATGGTTTTGCGAATAAATTCCGGATTGGCGGGATCAGCAAGCGATGTAACCATGTTTACTACATCGATAGGACCGTCATCTAACATACGTCCAGAAGCATTCATAACAGGTCCGATTAAGAAACCATAATCTTCTTCTGTAACATGATTAAGTTTTAACCGGTCCAGCAAAATTTGCAGACCGAAGGTAACATCTCTCTGATTAATATGCTTTAACCCTTCTTTTACAATGGTACGGTTGTCACCAATCAGTGGAACCATATCTGTTACTGTCGCAATACTTGCAAATACCAGTAAATTGTTCATGATGGGATGTTCTTCCGTAAGAAGTGCTTTTGCAAAACGATAAGCCAGTCCTGCTCCGCAATATTCAGAGAACATACTTCCTTCAATTGCCTTTGGATCGATCACGTAATCTGCTTCCGGAAGAATGATTTCCTCAGTATCTGGATTACGGACCGGAAGATGATGATCGATGACTACTACGGAAAGTCCTTTGGCTTTCGCTGCTTTAACCTGTTCTAAGGCCGCAATACCATTATCCACGGTAATTATTAATCCATCTGATATTTCATCAATGATCTTCATTGATAACCCATATCCTTCGGAAAATCGTCTTGGAAGTCTTACGTGGACTGGATATCCGCCGAAAGTTTCCAAAGCAAGCTCTAAAATTGCTGTTGACATTTCACCATCCACATCATAATCACCAACGATATGAACAGGTACTTTGTGACGTAGTTTTAATTTGACAAACTGTACAGCTTCTTTTAATCCATGCAAATAGGGATCTTTTTGCGGATGTAAGAATTCTTCGGCAGACATATGCGTGTGTGCTTCTACAATCTGCCGCACATTGTTGTAATTGTTTGATTTCCATTCCTTTTTCATTTATGGAACCTCCTGTTAATAGCTTAGAACTGATTGAAATTTTTTCACTCCTTTCATCTCAAAAATTGTTCTACAGGTAGTGTGACAGAGAAAAAAGAAAATAAAAAAAGAAGCCCCGAAGGACTTCTACAATAGATAATTATAAAGTTGAAAAGCTGCGGATGAGTGCTTTGAAATTGATAACCCGCTCCTGCTCACGTTCTTCTATTTCTGTAAAATCTTTTTGACCATTCTGTTCTGCCAGCAGACGTTCCTGTTCAGATAGAGAACTGGATAAAGCCATATAGGAACGTGTTAATTTTTCACAAACGGTTGTTAATTTTTCTCTATTTGTGCTACGACTATCATCAATGCGATAAATTTTAATGTCATTACGCTCTACTTCACTGACATGTATTTGAATTTGTGCCGGTTCTACCTGCATTTGATTATCTGCGGTCATTACATCCTGTATTTTTAGTATAGTGAGTTCATCTTCACTATATGTATAAATCAATCCCTGTTGCTTGGTTTCTTCTGTTTCAAGATATACGGCAACTCCTGGTTGAAAATACTCTGCGTCAAAAATTACTTTTCTGATAAGATGATCCATAAACGGCTCCTTCCTTTCTTTTATGCCATAGCAAATTTTGAATAGTTGCCGAGATACACAGCATAATGATAGTCAGTAAAGCGATACTGTTCATGTTCGTGCACATAATCAATCAGCTGTTCATAAGAAAGGCGTCTCTGGAATTGACGATGATATTTATCCTGGATACCAGAGCTGCGGTGCATCAGTGTGATCATTCCCCCATGAATGTTTGCTGGTACAAAATACCATTCTTCTCCTTTTGTACGGATATGTATCTCATCGAACTGTAAAAATGCATGATAACCATAACGATCACACTCTGCCTGGATTTTCCTTAATTCTCTTTCTTCAAAGTTTTCATATAAATTATTTTTCATATAGTCTTCTCTCCTTTGATTTTTTATCTATTTGATGGAAGTAATTTTTATATTTCTTTCTACTTATAGTATGTCAGATTTTTAAGAAGACTATAATTTGTGGACAAAATAAAAAGAAAGCCGTAAATAAACGGCTTCCCTTTGTCCAATATTATAATGGACGATATACTCTCGTATCCAATCCGAAAATTTTGTCTGACATGCTTCCAGGTTCCAGATCTTTCCGTACCTGTTCAAACTGGTAGATTCTACTGTCAATCATATCCAGTTCATGCAGGATCATCGCTTCCGGGATGCTTGGAACGGTAATAGCACCATATTCAAGTTTTCCATGGTGCGATGCAATCATGTGTTTTAAAAGCATCACACGTTCTTCTGGAAGATCTTTATGAATCTCTTTTTTCCAAGATTCATAAGCTTTATCTATCATTTCGATGCCCAGAGTACTGTGCCCAAAAAGTGTTCCTGGAATGGTGTATTCCGCGGTCCCAAGGTTATCTGTGTCAAGTTCCTTAAGTTTTCCGATGTCGTGCAAGATTGTCCCACAAATAAGCAATTCTGCATCTACCTGATAGACACAGCGCAGATAATATGCACTTTCTACCATGCGGAATGTATGGTACAACCAGCCCCCTCTGCAATTATGGTGAATTTTTGAAGCTGCAGACCAGCTTAAAATTTTATCATAATTATCAAACAGGATCTGTTTGGTAAATTCACTCAGAGCAGTAGGCTCTTTGACACCTTTATCAAGACGATCCAAAATCCGGTCAAACATCTTTTGAGAATCATATGGAGCATGAACGATATAGTCGTTGATATTCTCAGTATCTGCTGCCGGGCCATACTGATATACCTCATATGAGACAGATTCGTTGTACATCTTTTTATAGATTTCTGCAGATATCAATGTTTTTTCCTGTACCTTTACATTTTCTTTTTTGGTATTCCAAAGCTGTGCGATAATAGTGTCGATTCCATCTGTCAGTGTAAGTGTGCAATATGGTGAACTGTTTCGTGTTTCTTTTTCTTCAATAGAAGTTAAAAGTAAAGTAATAGTTGTTTTTTGATCCATAGGTAATTCTTTGATTTTCATAAGTATTTTCTCCTTTTCAATGCATATTTAGATTGAATACGATATTTTTACTCCCTTCTTCCATGATCCAATCTTATAAATAGAGTGAATGAAGTTAAAAAGAATAAAAGGTATGAAGCGTATTCTTCATATAGAAGTAAAGTCCGGGTGTTTCTAACTGCAGCTTGGAAGGATTTGTAAGATATTGCCAGAAGACCTCGGCAAACAATTCTTTCCGGTCACGGACACAGACTGCATCATAAGCCTTGATATATATTCGTACTTCTGATAAATACAATTCTTTAAATTTTTCCTGATCTGATAAAAATCCATTGCTGTAATCAACAAAATGACCAACCTCATGAATGGTAGATTCGGTAGCTGCCTGTGAAGTGTTTGCAATATAAATCTTTTTATCAGCATACTGGGTCGTACCTAATACAGTACTGTACTTTCCTTGATAGAATTTCTGGTTAATATCAGCATCTGTTACGTATATATGCCAACCATTTTTTTGAAACTGTTCCATAATGGATTCCGGGATTTTCTTGAGCTCAGAGTTGACGATATGGATATTGCTATTATCAACTGCACCATCTTTTTCAGCTATTTCTGAATTACTTTCATCTCCCGTGGAAGAATTAATATCAGCGGTTATCCCACCAGTTATAGGTACTGTTTCTACGGGATCTTCTGTATTTGGATTTTCTTTCGATGAATTCTTTGTAGTTGTTATCAAATTACCAGGTTTCTCCAATTTTGTTTCTTTCTGACAGCCTTGTAGAGAAAAAATGAAAAGGAAACACAAGAGAAGACATCGTAGCTTATACTTCACTGTTTTTCACTTCCTTGTGTTTGTTCTGAAACGTTATCCGAGGATTCTGTTAATTTTTCTGCCTGCTTTTTCACAAAAGCTTCTGTGTCTTCTTCGGTCATGTCATAGTATTTTTCATAAAAATCTTTCCGGTTCATTTGATGCTCTTCGGCCATTTGGTCTAAAGAATCTTCCAATTCTTTCTTTTTCTGATCATAATTATCAGTCGTATACTGCATGGCAAGCTTTTTCTTGATCAGATCTCTCCATAATAAGATTTCCTGCTTCGTCATATCTGCTTCGTTGGAAGTAGCTGCAATTCCTTCCTGTGTCCGCTTTTTTAATTCCTCAAAGCTATCCATATCCAGATATTTGGATACAAACTCATCGGACAGCTCAAATTCCTGATGTTCTTCTTCTGCTTTACTTTTTACAATATCTTTTGCTGTATCTTCTGTACTTTTCTGAAACGTAGATTTTGGAAGATCCTCAGTGCTATATTGGATTGCACTGCATCCAGTTATTGAAACGATAGAGCCGGTCAGTAATAAAACGTATATTTTCTTTATGTAATGCATATTTGCAACCTCCTTTGTTTTCCCTATTTATAGTGTGTGCGAAACATGTGAACATAAAGAAAAAAGGACCTCATTATTGAGATCCCATTTCTAAGTTTTTATTGAAATTCCACGATGTAGTTCAATACCATAGCATTTTCATCAAAGAAAATAATTTCATCATTTCTCAATGCTGTTCCTGCATGTGCATGTACACAATCTGCGTGCAGCCGGTTCAGTTCTGCTTTTGTAAAATGATATGATGATGAAACATCATATGGAGTTCCGTATGCTACCGCATATAATCCCATGAATCCTACATCATCGGTTCCGCCGGCCCAGGTAGTACCACGATAAGAGGTATAATTCCAGCTTTTCATGGAAGATGTCGCAAAATAAATGCCGTTTCCGAACATCTTTCCGGTAATGACAGCATTTGGATTTAATAACAGTCCGTTCTTGGCAATAGAAAGCCAGTTTTCATTTCGGCTGCCATGCCATAACTGCCGTACATTATCAATTCCTTTTTCCTGAATATATTTATTAAAGCGTTTCTGCTGTTTGCCAGGGATAACCCGATAGATATTTTTTACCTTCGGAATCAGCTGGTCGTTTAAATGGCGGAGTACCTGTGCTTTCTGTTTTTCATTTGCATAATACACTTCAACGCCGATATCTGCAAAAGTATCTGTCTGATGTGGGTTCGTGCTGGCCGTAGCAACCGCTTCCATTGCCTGAATCAAGTTTTCTTCACGCTGCATGATATAAGCAAAATCACCGGTTGAATTTGCAAGCAACTCATCGACATATCTTGCTTTACGAGGGCAAACAGTTAGCAACTTCATCAACTGATTATTGAATCCTTTGACAGTCTTTCGCTGGCCCATCGCATTAAAATATTTCCGGCTCATTTTTATCTGTTCAAAAGTAACTGTCTGATCAACAAGATTAGTTTCTACTACATGTCTTGAATAACGTAGTAATTTCTGATACAGAATTGCGGAAACATCATTTGGATCTGTATTCACTTTTTTCTTTGGTTTGACAGAAGGTTTTTTAGACAGATATACATCACTTTGATCAATATAGCCTTTACTTAATTTTTCGTAATATCGGATCCAGAACAGGTGCGGTTCATACGGATTTTTCAATTCCTTCGTTCCGAACATTTCACCACGCTCGGAACCGATACGTCCATATGTGGCATGAATCGCATCCGCTGAAGGTCTGAGCCAATAATATTTGTAGTTATTGCTTTCGGGATTAATGCATGTAAGAATCCGTAGATATTGTTATACTCTTCTGTAACATATAATGATGGTTTTACCTCACCATTTTTGGTATAAGTTCCCCTTTGTTTTAAGAGAAATTCAGCATCTCCCATGTGACAGGATATGTAAAGTTTGTTTGGGATTTCAATTTCAGGCAGCAGTTCTCCAATTGCCTTGTAGAATCCTGATTCGTCTTCTGGCAAATCTTTTGTAAGTTCTTTTGTATTCCATCTGATTTGTGTCTGCATAACATTTTCCTTGCAATTTAGATTTGAACTAAATGGAATTTCTTTTTTCTCTCCCTTCATCCATAGATTTAGTTCTAATTTAAGGGTGTAAGAAGACATGAAAAATAAAATACACTACTAACAGAAAAGAAGAAGTAGCCTTTACAGGCTACTTCTTCATTGCTCCAGAAACGGCAAATACCCATTTTGTGGGAGCTTCAATACCTTTGTGATAGGAAAACCCTTCTGCTGCATATATGCGGATGCTTCAAACGAAGGACGTTTTGTATTTTTAGTGTTTTTTGCTGTTTCATGGTCTGTACTGTGAAATAAATAGTACATTAGTATTTTCCTCCATTCATACATAATTCGTCTAACATTAATAGTGTGTTTGAAATGGAGAAAAACAAAAGGCTGCCTTTTATGACAGCCTAATTCCCGCTTTAAGGAACAATATAATCTTTTATGCCATCTACTCTTTTATAGGTTCCAGATGGTTCTTCAATTGCTACAGAATTCATATCAAGTTTTCAAGAGCCCGATATAAAGACTCATTTCCACAGTTGCACCCATGATAAAAAACTCCTTACTCATATCTGTAGCTCGATTAAATACTGTATCGTTAATTGTTCTTCCCGGTATATGATAACTTCAGCATTTATCAAGGAACTTCCTTTGTGGGCAAATACAGCATCGTTTGGGAAAATGTTTGATGCCCTGTATCCAGTCATGGAAGAAGTCCATGTATAGATATCTTTCGCATTATTGTAAGCTGTTTTGTATACAGCAAGATAAGCCCTGTGTTTTTTCCCCTTGGCCCAGACTGATCCTGAGATATCAGTGTAATTAATTGATTTTTTAGCCCGTGGTGCAAGATATATCCCATAACCGAACATTTTTCCTGTAATTGGTGCATCGGGGTTTAATAATGGGCCTTCGGATAAGAGTCCCAGATAATTCTGGTTTTTGCTACCATGGAAATAACAGTGAATATCTTTTTTCGTGTACCCGTTTTCGGACATCCATTCGTAAAAGCGTCTTTCTGTTTGGATGTTCTGGACACGGAATGCACGTTTAAAGTATTTCTGTGATTCTTTCCCTAAATGTTTTAAAATCTGTTGATTTTCACCATATGTGCATTCACGGATGGTAATTCCCAACATATCCAATATAGTTTCCGATGGGCTTGCTATTTTTCCATTTTGTGCATTTTGTTTACACTTAAATCTTAATACATCCAGCAGATCTTGTTCTCTTTGGATAATTTCAGGAATTTCTTTATGCGTATGTGCAAGCATTTCCTGCACATCTTGCATTTTTCTTGGAATTACAACAAATAGTTTTAATAGAATCTGGTTACAGCTTTCTACAGATCCTCCGATCTGATTAATCAATGATTGCGCATCTTTCAGCATATGTTTATTTACATCTGTCCAGGATATTGTATAAGACTTTTCCAGAATCTGATTTGCTTCTTTCTGCAGATATTCCATCAATTCTGCAACAACAAAGTCCGGAATTGGCTTATAGTTCTGATTCTTTTCTACAGATACGTCACAAAACTCAGATCTGTCTTCATATCCTTCTTTGATTTTTTTCTGGTATGTAGTGTCCCATAATGTCATAGGCCGGACCATACACACAGGTCTGGCTCCTATACGTCCCATTTCAATTTTAAACCGGTCTCCTTCCTGAACCATTCGGTAATAACGATTATGATTCTGGTCAGCCTCCAGTTTTAACAGATATGCAAATCCTTTCAATTTTAATTCCTCCTCTTTTGGCGGTGAACGAATTTCTCCATTCATCTTTTTTGATATCTATAAATAGAATGAAAGAAGGAAAATAAAATAAGAGGGAGTGTTTCCCTCTTACCTTTATAAAAGAATCAGTGAATTAGCTTTTGACTCGGGGAAAAAATAATAATTGATGCCATCCTCCAGATGTCCATCAATGAAATTCATGATTGAACAGTGAAAATATGTCAGAAGATATTCCCGTTCTTTTCCTTCCGTATACAGGTCTACATACTGCTGCCACGCATGATTAATCAAATTTTCAAGTCGCCACTTCTCTTCTGTTTCCGGATTCCTTAAATGAACCAAGTGATTATATGATTCATGGCATTCTTTCCGTTCCGTCTTAGTAACATCACAAATTTCACGCAGCGGATAAGAAGAATGTAACCGAAATCTTACAAAGATTTCTAAATCTCTTAGGTATTCTTTGGACTGTAAAGATAACTTTATGATCATTCGTTTTTCACCTCTTCCTGGTTCTTCTCTTTAGGTAAAATCAGTCCGGAAATAAACAGTGCAACGATTACACTGATAAGAATAATTTTCCCACGTGTACTCTGTAAATACATACTAATATATCCGGCATATGGAATAGATAGGATTGTTTTACCCCTGTAGTTTGTTTTGTTAGTAGAAATCCCATCTGATACTTTATTGGCATCTCCCTTTGTCTCAAAGCCAGCATTAGTAACGGAAATAACTCTGTGTGTTACCATTGTATTTTTACCTGCTTTAAAAGCAATAATATCTCCGGTTTTGATTTTATCATATGGAACTTTTTTATTGATAAAGCAGATACTTCCAGTATGAATTTTGGGTTCCATTGACCCGGACAATACAATACGTGGTTCAATATTGCCAATCTTGCATATAGCTGTTGCAGCAAAGACAATGCATGCAATAATTACAAAAACAGTAGTAACAAATGTGATTATTCGGTTGAGTATTTTCATAAATTTTCCTCTTTTCTTTTTATTCTTCTCGTATATCTGAAATTACATCATATGGATCGATGTAAAATCTTCCAGGTATAAAATTTCCATAAGGAACCGGTTTAACCTGAAAATATATGGTATAGGACGATTCATCATTTAGTGCAAGAGTCATATGGCTGCTGTGACGGCTGGCTATAGTCTCATCAATTGGATCATTTTGATCTATATAAATGAAATGATTATCTGAAAGATGACTGGCAGAAATTTCTACATATGCACCATAATCACCAATTACAATACGTTCGTATCGTTCGCATACTTTCTCGCCATTTTTTGTATATAAGGGATATTTTCTGGATATTTTCTTCTTTGCCCATGCCGGAAGTTTATCCCTATAGTAAGTTTTTACATTTCCGGCTGCTGGTGTTGTTGGAATTGGCCGGTGATGATATTTGGCTACCATATCTTTGATATAAGAGTGGACCTCTGCTGCTGCTTTTTCTTCATTTACGTTTGGTGTTATTTCTTGCATTATTTTATTATCCTCCCGTATTATAAAATTCCGAAATCATAAAGTGATAATTGATGTGTGTAATTCATCCAGACTATTTCTTCCCGGATAACACCGCTGGTAGTCTGGTTTGGAATACGTAAAGTATCCCATGTATGTAAGTAATCGTTGTATAAAGGCGTATCATATCCGGAAATCATAATCTGTGCAGAACAATGCACAATTGTTTCCAATAGCTGGATATGGTCTTCTTCTGTCATTTCATGTTGATATTGTTTTGCTGATCTTGTGTTAAGAAGGTAAGGGGGATCCAGATAAAAGAAACTGTCTGGTGAATCAAATTCTCTTATCAGATCCAGAGCCGGCTTATGTTCTATTTGTATGTTTCGAAGACGTTCTGCAATTTCTTCAATCCATTCAGGAAGATGATACCAATTAGATAAGTTGTAGGCCCTTTCCCGTCCAGTCTTGTCTCTTTTCCATCCGGTTTTGATTCCCGATGTTTTAAATCCATATCCCTGCCAGCATTTGATTAGAAATGCACAAGCTTTATCGACAGGATCTTTTGAAACAATTGAAAATTGAGAATCATATACTTTCCTGGAATATGGTATTGCCGCAATCATTGCTGCAAGTTGCTGTGAATGATCGCGAATGCATTGAAAAAGATTAATTACATCATCATCCAGATCATTGATTGTTTCGATAGGGGACGGCGGTTTATTAAATAAGACAGCACCGGATCCAAAATAAGGTTCTAAATAACTTTTATGTTCTGGAATATTGGAAACCAGCTGATCTGCTATTCGCCATTTACTCCCCGGATATCTAAGAACAGTATTCATGTGAAAATCCTCCTATTATTAGTTTGACAGAAAATGTTTTTTGGGTGTGTTTGTGGACAAAATAAATTGGATATAAAAAAAGAGCCTTTTCAGACTCTCTTTTACAGTCCATCCCCGTTTGGCAGACACCATGGTTCTTGAAGAATTTTACTTTCTTTGCAAATGAGATGATTAATTGTTTTCCAATGAAGATTGCACCCTAGATCTCCGTTCCCATCCTCATTTATTTCATCATCAGAAACACCAATGCAACAATATTCCTCTGGATACTCAAACCCTTCCGTTTTACATGCTTTACATCTCTTACATCGCATTTACTCTTCCTCCGGTTGATTCATTGATTGCAACAGTTTCACATACCATGTATTATTAATATCTTCGTTTGATATTTTGGAAAATTCATCCACTGATCGAATTGTTTTCCACCAGCTTTCGCAACCGTAAATGATTTTTTTAAGCTCTGGTACGAATATAGCTGGATTATTCATTGTCGAGTTTATAAGCTGTCCGGTACTTTCTTTATATGAAGTAAGAATTTGGATCGGCAGATCTCCAATATAAATTCCAATGTAAGTTTTCTCATTATATTCCTTTGCACATGGCCGGATCGCAACTAAACTTCCTTCTTCATGTCCAAGTCCGGATGTATCGATCGGTTTGTTCTCGATTTCATGGACTGTAATGGGATATTCTACGTACTTTGATTTGAATTTTTGACAGGACTCACACTCTCCTTTTTTGCAGATTCGTACCTTATCGTCTTCCCATCCGTCAACAACGCAATGATATTCGATAGAATTATTTTTGAAATGCGGGTGGGAATATTTACATCTTTCTATTTTTGCTTTATCTTCCATTTTTGTGTTCTCCTTCATCCTGCAAATTTAGTCGTAAGTTATTGACAAATTCTAAAGCACATATAATTATATCTAAAGCAGCCATTGCCAGCGAAATAATAAATCCCATTCCTGATACAATGGCGTAAATCTTCATAATATTTCCAAGATATATTGGAATTTCTGGTCTAACTGAGCAATAACCTGTAACTATAGACATAAACATAAGTAACAATAAACCACAATAAAAATGGTTATTTTCTACTGTTTTATGTACCATCAAAAAAACCGGATTTTGCCTATCATCATCGCTTCTATTTTTTCTTTTATTTTGTTTTTCGTCCATCTTTTCTTTCCTCCTTCAAAGGATAAAACATATCAATGTCCAACCTGTAAGCATCAGTAATGTGCCTCCAATCGTCAGATTTTTTATTGTGACCCACTCGCTGTTTATATAATCTTCGGAGGAAAAATTGTCCGCCGGTTCATACAATTCTGTTGGATTCTTGGGATTAACAAATATTTCTATATACTCTCCTTTTTCCGGCTTGATACGTCTTCCTAATTTAGATTGTATTTTATATTCTCGTTTCCTTGTTTTGAATTGATATAGTGGGAAGAAAAAGTAAGTTGGTGTAGGATTATCAAAGGACCGGTATGTTTTTCGCTTGTAATTAATAACCAGAACAACAATTTGTTTTGAACAATTTTCTTTCCGCTGCATGAATCGGACATAGAATACATAAGCATTGAGCAGGAACGTAATTCCAGTAATGATTGTTATTATTCCAAGTATGGTCATGATGAAAATATTCCTCTTTATTTTCTCTTTTGATTACAGCTTTGAGCAACTTCCTGATCTACCAGAACCTTGCGTATGCAGTATTTTAATGGAAGACCACGCATATACCAGCGCATAGCTGCATTAACTGCTTTTTCATCTGAGAGATATTTTTTGATTGTATGAATGATAAGTTCTTCGTTTTCTACATGTCTTATCATCTGATTAAGATACATTGCAGACCAGTTATCTTTTCCTCCGGTTTGCAACATCATATAGTCTTTGAATTTTGGCTTCTTTTCCTTCCGGAATTCTAATAACCGTTCTGCGCAGATTCGGTTGATTTGATATTTTTTCTGATATTTCTTTACATCTAATTTTTCAATTTTACTGTGCAGAAATTCTTTTGGGACTTGTATTTTGACGCTCATTGCTCCGGTAACAGTTCTCGGAGTGGAAATTTTCTTTCCGGTGTATCCAGAATCTACGATGAGATCATTCGTATTATTCATCGTTTCCGTACACATTTGATCACAACGTTCGTTGTAATAATGTCCACGATGTCCGGGAACCCAGCATAAAGATAATTCCAGTCCTTCACAGGCTTTGTCAAGACGCTCCCAGAGATCCAGATTCTTCTTTCGACTGAACTGACCATCTATTGTCTTTAAGACATATTTGGAATCGGCATGTAATTCTACGGAAGTTCCTTTCTTGATGTGTTCGAAAGCTTCAATTACAGCCATAATTTCCATACGGTTATTTGTAGTGTTTTTATAACCATTTGTGTACTCTTCTATTTCTCCTGTATCTGTATGAATGATGATAGCAGCATAAGCTCCGTGACCGCCGGGATTAATGGCGCATCCGCCATCGGTGTAAACAATATAATCTGGCAAATTTTGTGTGTTTTCCATTTTTTCACTCCTCTCTGCTTATAGTGTGAAAGAAATTTTTCGTAATACAGCTTTCTGGACAAAATATGACCAAAAGAAAAAGAGTCCATATTTGAACTCTTTTTCTAATCATAACATTTTTTCTTTATTTCTTTTTGAATTCTCTGGCAAATTTTTTGGCTCTGGTATCTGTAAGACGGTGATAATTATGTGCAAGTCTCCATTCGGAAAGATCTACCTGCCAGTCATCGTATAAATCCATGTACGGCTTTAATAATTCCGCTTCGTCTTTTTCTCGTTCCCGGATATAATCTAATGCAGCATTGAGGTATCTAATGCTGTCTGCATATTCCACAGACTCTCCTGCACGCTTCCAACCTCCCATCTTTTTATTCTGAATGGCATATTTGAGATATACGGAATTAAGAAAAGTCAGATTTAGGTACTCAGACTGAAAAATTTCCATATTAGCTCTGGAATCAGTCTGTTCTCCGTAATAATTATTTTTTTTGGCTGATATGAAAGTGTGTGTTTCTGTTTTCAAAAATTCTGTATGGTCATATACCAAATAATAACTTTCTTCATGATTACAGCTATGATAATCAATGTACTCATCATTGCAGCGGTTTTTGTAAGCATCCGAACAATATTTACATACTTCCTCTATTGTCATTTTCTTATTATGTAAGATATTATTTGTGAGCGTAATTGGAGATTTTTGGTATCCAAGGAAATCCTCTGTTTTTTCTGTAATCAGTTCCATCTTTGCTTTATCATCTACATATTTCCAGTTTTCACGTACCAATAGCTTATATTTCCGGTAGATATTCTGATATATATAATCCGTGTCAATCAAGTTGATTGGTACGGTTTTTCGATCAGGGATAAATGCATCATGTGTTCTGTTCTTTTCGCCTCTTCCGCGATCATTATTCCATCGATCATAGCGCGTTGTAAAATGATCGTCACGCGTAATGGATAAAGTAGTAAGTATCATATCGCCTTTTATCAACGGTCTATCTGTTCGCTGTACGATATCATTAAATGTGCCATATCTGGTATCTTCTATCCAGCCGTCTGCCATAGAGAGGATGATGTATGGGTTCTTTCCGTTCATGGTCATTTCTCCTGGGATTTGAATCAGATCACGGTCGTGAATAACACCACGTAAAATGTTGAAAATGAAGTACCTGGAGGCTACCTCTTCTTTTGTAGAATTTTTATGCATATCTTCTTCATCTATGATCTGATTTTGTACCGGCCGATAAAATGCATTTCCATCCGGAAGCTGAATGCGTTCATGATCTGTCCAGCCAAGCCATAGGTTTTCTCCGTCTCGAATCAGTATTCCGATGGTCTTACCATGGTATGTTTCGTAATTATCCAGTGTATTCGCAATCATTGGATGGTCAATTTTGTAACTTCCTGTTTTTGAAATTTTAAGCAAAGAAACGCATTTTTTCCCTGGTGCGAAAATTTCCTGTAAATCTTTTCTCGCAGCCAATAATTTTTCAAACATATCAAGGCTCTCAGAATTCCCATCATATCCATATATAGAAACCCACTTTCCAAGTTCTTCATCTAAATATCGTACTTTCTGGTAGATCACGACAGGTTCTTTTTCGGGTGCATGTTTCCCTTTTGTGATTGGAAGAAAATTAATGACTTCACCCATGTAACAGCGAATGCTGTATATTTCAGTATCCATCAGATATAACTGATTTTCCAGGTTTTTTTTCTGCTCTTCTAGTTCAGCTTTCTTTTCTTCAATCTGAACCATATAATTCTTGTATTTCTCTTCAATTTCATGGCGAATCTGTTCCAGCTCCTGCTGCTTCTCTTTTTCAAGATTCTGAATCTCCTTTTGCTTTTCTTCAATTTTTTTGCACTCTTCATGAAGCTGGTCAGACACGTCCGAACGGCTCATTTTATCAATAATCTGTAGATCCGTTCCAGTGGATGAAACAGATGCATTCCCGGTAAGTTGCCTTTTTAGCTGTCCAAAAGGGATATGTTCCATATTGGCATATACTTCCGTTTCAACAGTATCTGCAGGGACAGCTACAGTCAATGATCCGGAACGAAGTACAGCTACATTTTCTTCATAGAATAGCATTTCCCATTTTGCTGCTATCGAAAGTAGATATTCTTGATGTTTTTTTATTTCTTCAACGATTTCTTCATTTGGAATTGCGATTGGGCCATTTTTAAATTCACCGATTTTCCGCATGCAGCTCCAGACAATGGATTCCACTTCATGTGGTACTTTATAGCGAATATCCAGATACCAACTATCTTCCGGGTGCTCTTTTACGTTGATAGTTTCTCTTTGTACATATTCTGTATATTTTTCCCAATTTAATGTGGCTTTTCCGATAACATTCATGCGATTTCCTCCTGTGGCATAGTATCAAGTTTTCCTTTTAGGTAATCCAGTACATCTTCTCTTCCGGCATACAGACAATGAATCTTATGAAGAGATCCTAATTCATACAAATATCTTGCAGCCATCCACCTGTGATATCCATCAATAATGATTGGAACTGGCAAAATATCAAACGTAGATGATTCATTATCTAATTCGATATTTTTTATCTCTTGTGGATGATTTACAAAATATAAGATTCGTCTGATATGCCATTGAGAGGTTCGTTTCTTCGGCGGATATTTGAATGTATCGCCAAATGGGATAGCCATTTCAGAAAGATGATGGTTAATTGCAAATTGGACATCATCTAACGTTATTGGTTCATTGGCATTCCATTCAAATGATTTTTGAGGAAAATATTCTATCATTCTGGAAATTAATATGATATCTCCAGAGTATTTTTCTTCCATATTTCAGATACCCTCCTTGTAGTTAGTATGACATAATAATTCTTTGAATGTATTTTGCGGACAAATAAGTAAGGAAAAGAACCACGATAGTTCTTTTCCAATTTCACAAAAATTTACGGAACAACAGAAAATTTTACTCCATTTTTCTTTTTGTCTTCCAAAAAATACTGATAAAAATCCTTGCATTTTTTTGACATTCTTGGAAGTGCAATTTCAATTTCCTGTGCAAATTTATCACAGAATTCCATGAGGTTTTCTTTCCGGGACTGACCGATCAGGCTTAGATCAAATGTAATCATGTACCAATATCCGGAATCTCCAAGTTCAATGGTATTATCAATTCCAGACATTGCCCGTACAGCCGGCGTTGATACCAGGTCTGCAAAATGCAGGTCCTGATAATCGCATAAAAGTTCCTTGTCTGGATAGCGCACTCCTTTTTTTAAAGTTCTATTGATGTTGAACATAATTTTTCTCCTTCGTTGATATTACCAATTTTGCTGTTCGAATTCAAATAATCCATTTTTGGCTGTAAGATATTTTTCCCGCAGTTTATCCAGAACATTAGCTTCATCATCGGAAATTTTACCGCCCATAGATTCTTTGCTTTCCAGCAGTTTTTTGTAATCAAGATAATTTTGGTGAGTTACTGTTAGGTATTCCTGTAAAATGGCATGAATAGTATTAATTGCTTTGAGTTTCATATTACTCTTCCTCCCTTGATTTTGGAATCGTATAAATTGGAAGATCTTGTATAGCATCTAAACGCTCCGATTCGTACTTGAAATAAGTTTGTGTCAGAGTATCTATGACGGCCTGTCTGGAGATAACTTCTATTGTCTCTTCATTGTCATCATCGTCTTTCGGCAGATAGATACTGTTGATATCTACGAAACCGTTCGTTGTTTCCAGTTCATAATCCGGTTCATCGCTGTCACTGTTCCAGAACAATGGTGAAAGGACCACTGCTTTTTGATATGTCAGAGAAGTTCCGTTCCTTAATCCGATAAAAATAATGTCTCCTTTTTTGAGTTTCTTTGCTTCTGCCATTGAAACAAAATGATATTGTTGTTTTCCCATCTGTTATATTCTCCTTTTTGATTTGATTTTGAACGTTATGATATGATTTTTTCACTCTTTTTCATCACTTATTTCGTTCTATAAAAAGTGTGTCAGATTCGTAAATAAATAATTGTCACCGGCGGGACAGTACTTATTTTTGTCCGCTACAAAAAAATTGTGGTTCTACTGTATGTGGAAACATGTTTCTGCATTGGTTACAATCATATCTGGGACAATATTCTGCATTACAATTTTTGCATATACATGAATTACAGGTTAGCGTATTACATATATTTTTGTTTTTCTTATCAGAAGCTGCACTCTTTTCCGGCTGATAACATTTACACGTACATGTACCGTCTAAAGCAGGATCTTCACAAAATCTGCAGAGAAGATGTGAACATGCTTCGAAGGTACAATCCTGACAATAACAGGTTCCAGATTGATTATGTTTACATATCATTTTTTTACTCCTTTCTCTCATTCTTATTTAGAGTGATTGAAATATTATTCTGGTGTATTTTCTGGACAAAGTTTTTTATTTTTTCATAATTTCCTCACAGATTTGTCATAGTTACTTTTTACAATACAATTGCAAGCAGGAAAGCAAGCAACATTTTTTCTTTTTCATGAACCGGGACAATCCCGGATTCTCCTATTTTGTATATAAAAAAATACTCTTCCGAACGGTAATTGTTTTGGAAGAGTATTTTTATACTTTATGACTGTTCAGCTTTTCGCATTAGAGAATAAATAAAATTTCCTCTTCTTCTGTCAGAATGCGGGAAAAAGAAAACCCATTACATTTCGAACAGATAAGATCCAGTGTTACTCCAAGCTTTGTGTTTGACCGTGTAAGTTCCAGTTCTTCTGATGCTGTTTCATAGTAAAGATCATCATAAAAGCAATAATGATATCCATTATTTGTTCTCCAGATATATACATATTTGTACTTGCTTCCTCCTCCAGCTATTTCTACAACTGCAGAATCCAAGTGGTTTAGATCTTGAACAATGAGATCGTGAGTATATGGTACAAATCTAGCCGGAAGTTTATTCCATGGATAATTTTTCGGATCGACATTTTCCATGAACATTTTTAATGGCCGGGCAAAGATCTGATGATCATCGTATAATGCCTGGTAAATCACAAGTTTTTCCTGTGTTTCTGTATGGAGTGCAGTTCCGATAATCCGATACAGATATTTCTTGTTTTTTATTTCATCTTGGGTTAAGCAATGTTGTCGTTTAAAATGTTCCACAATAGTTCCTGGTTTATATTCCTTTGGTAATTCAAGTTCACATAAGGTAATTGGTTCTGTCATAAATAAGTGCTCCTTTTTTCATGTTTTGAACAATCAGATTTCATTGATACTCCTTTCATCTGCTATATTTTGTTCTGATAATGAACTACCACTCGCATTTCAAAGAAATGGAAATGGTATCTGTAGGCGTACGCCTAAGAGCCGGCTCACGCGGCTCCTATCCCTTTGACGGGAA
>JABLTT010082799.1_pt1 | contig 72340 bp, 63 predicted proteins | sample 7160061 | NCBI WGS metagenome assembly JABLTT01 (sample SAMN14651232, study PRJNA627086) | human gut metagenome | isolation source: feces | host: Homo sapiens
ATGAACCCAGCGGAATTTTTGGAGCAGGTATTAAATTTTTAAAAACAAGATATTTTGAGAAAGAGGAAGGAAAACGATTCATGCGTTTGTCCTGATCTCATATTCAAACCCATTGATCTCCACCGGAAATTCCATTTCACAGGCTTCGCCATCCAAAGGACGCACCGTCATGCTCACAGCATGCTGAAAATCCGGCAGGAAAATGCTTCCCTTTGTTCCTCTTATCACCGCAGTCCGCTCCATCACCCGGTCTGTCGCCTGGACAGAATGGACCGTGATATTTCCTGGATAATGAAGGGTTAGGCTGCTGTAATCATCCGTCCCAAATTCATTCATTTCCATCTCTGTCTCAAACCGCTCCGGATCCATCCCAAGGACCATCTGAATAAAGCCCAGATTATAAATCCCTATATCCATCAGTGCTCCTCCGCCCAGCTCCGGCATAAGCTTTCTGGTTCTGCGGATCCCCGAAGCCTCAAAGCCGTACTGGCACTCCACAAATTGAATCTCACCTATGGTTCCTTCCGCCAAAAGTGTCTTCAGCTTCTCATATAAAGGCAGGAAGCGGATCCAGAGCGCCTCCATGAGAAATAACCCCTTCTCCTCTGCCAGACGGTACAGCTCCTCTGAGTCCTCTGCCCTGGTAGTAAGCGGTTTTTCACACAGCACATGCTTTCCTGCCTCAAGGCATCTCTTACAGTCCTCAAAATGCAGTCTGTTGGGCGTAGCCACATAAACTGCCTCCACCTGGCTGTCTGCCAGAAGCTCCTCATAGGACGCATAGTATGCAGGGATGCCGTATCTTTCAGCAAATTCCTTCCCACGCTCCGGACTCCTGGAGCCTACAGCCGCGATCTGCTCTTCCTGCTCCATTTTCCCTACCGTTTCCGCAAACTTTCCCGCAATATTTCCAGTTGCCAAAATTCCCCATTTCATAGGCATATCCTCCTGTCATTTCAGAATTTTCTTTTCTGTCCCCATTATAATGATCACACCGCGGCCTGTCAATTTTCCTCTTGTTTCCCTTCCCGAAAACAGTTATAATTCTCTTTACTGCCCATTTTCGGGCTAAAAGGAGGTTTTCTACAAATGACATTTTATCAGGAATTACAGCTGAATTCCGCCGGTTCCAAAGCCCTGATCCGCATCACTCAGGACAAAAAGGAACGGATGCGCCACATTCTTATCTACAACTTCAAGGTCTATCTGGTTGTAGCCTTCTGCTTTGCAGCTGTCACGCTGTTCAGTATGATATTTGGAAATGAAAACAGCATCGCCGGAGTTACTGTTCTGCTAGCCCTTTTAGTGCTGCGTCAGGCCGACTTCGGAATCCACACCTCTCACGGGCTTTTATGTATTGCCGGCATCTTTGGAATTCTCATGACCGGCCCAAGACTGTCCAATATGGTCTCCCCTTTTGCTGCTTTTTTTATCAACCTAATCTGTATCCTGCTTTTAATGCTTTTAGGCTGCCACAATGTAATCATGTCCAACCATTCTACCTTTGTGTTGTCCTATCTGATCCTCCAGGGCTATGATGTAAGCGGTCATTCCTGGATGATGCGTACAGCCGGGCTTTTTGTGGGTATGCTTTTATGTATGGCAGTATTTTACAAAAATCAGAAACACCGGCTTCACAAGAGAGAATTTAAGGATCTGTTCCATGAATTTGATCCCCGCTCCCTGAGAAACCGGTGGTATATCAAGCTGACCTTATGTGTATCTACGGTACTTTTAATCGCATCCCTTCTCGGTATCCCACGGGCCATGTGGGCCGGGATTGCCTGTATGTCTGTGTGCCTTCCCTTCCAGAAAGATTTGGTAAAACGGGCCCACATACGCTGGATCTACAACATCCTGGGATGCATGATCTTTCTTGTGATCTATGCCGTTCTGCCAAAAGAACTCCATCCCATAATCGGACTTTTAGGCGGCATCGGAGTGGGATACTCAGCCGGATACCCCTGGCAGACGGTATTTAATACCTTCGGCGCCCTCTCCATTGCCTCCGGACTTTTCGGTGCGGCCGGCGCTGTGATCCTGCGCATCGCAGCCAATGCAGGCGCTGCCTTCTATACGGTTCTGATGGGCAGTCTCATTGACAGGGCTTCCGACCGGATTTTCTGCCGGGAGTAGAATATGGAAACAAAAACAGCTCAGAGCCCGCCGCCATTTCCAGACGGAACACCCTGAGCTGTCTTTCATTTTAAAATATTACTTAAGCTCCGGCCAATACTCCTTATTTGCCACAATAAGCTCATCCAGGATCTGCTTTGCCACACCAGCGCTTGGCACGGTCTTGGACAGCGTAAGAGCCTGCCACAGCTTTAAGTAGCTCTTCTCTACATAAGCCTCTACCACCAGCTTTTCAACTGCCAGCTGCTCCTGCATCATTCCGCGTTCAAAGGTCGGAATCTCGCCCTGACACATAGCCTCAGGGCCGTTGCTTCCCACTACGCAGGGAACCTCTACCATGGCGTCGGAGTCAAAGTTGCTGATTGCGCCCTTGTTCTCCACGATGCACAGCATGATCTCATGGGTATTGTAGGCAATGGCCTTTGCCAGAGATACGATAAAGGATGCATGGTTGTCCACGGTAAACTCGCCGCCGGTGGCCGTACCCTTGCGGATAATCTCTCTGGCTGCGCCGAATACCTCTTTCTCACGGCCTTCGATCACCTCGTCGGCGCGGGTGTGGTTGGGGTCTGAATGCTCTACCACATAGTCGGGATAGAGGTAATACTTCAGATAAGTATTTGGTAAAAACTGGGGATCCAGTGCCAGAAGGTCCTTTGCCTTTCTGTGGGTTGCCTGCCAGCTCTCATCCATGTGCTGAGTCTCAATGGCCTTCTGAGTAAGGTAACCATTTTCAGACACATACTCTAAGAGCTTTGGCATATAATCCTCGCCTGTAGTCTTATCCTTTACGCTGGTCCACCAACCGAAATGATTCAAGCCGAAATAACGCACATCCAGATCATCATACTCTTTTCCCACGATGTAGGCCATTCTTCTTCTGGTTCCTACGGGCATATCGCAGATATTGATGACTCTTGCATCGGGGCGCAGTACCCGGCAGGCCTCTGCCACGATGGCAGCCGGATTGGAGTAATTTAACATCCAGCACTCAGGAGAATATTTTACCATATAGTCAATGATCTCCAGCATACCGGTGATGCTTCTCATACCGTAGGCAATACCGCCCGGTCCGCAGGTTTCCTGACCAACCACACCATACTTTAAGGGGATTCTCTCATCCAGCTGGCGCATGGCGTATTTTCCCACACGGATATGTGCCATACAGAAATCCTTTCCTGTAAATGCCTCCGCAGGATCTGTGGTGTAGGAGAAATGAATGTGGGGGGCTTCCTCCTTCATCAGAATCTCCAGCGCTTCCCCGATGACAGCCTGACGCTCCCCGTCATTGTCGTAAAGGGTAACGGAATTTAATGGAAAATCCTCCTGATGCTCTAGCATCATTTTCACAATTCCCGGTGTATAGGTGCTTCCGCCACCTGCGATAACTACATCAAATGCTTTCTTTGCCATATCTGCATACTCCCTTTCTAAAACTATTACTGTTCCAGGCCCAGTTCCTTATCGACTGCCTGCCTTACCTGATTAATATGGAGACCGTAAATTACCTGTACGTTTTCTCCCTTTTTCATCACTCCGGCAGCTCCTGTCTTCTGCTTTAAAACATCGTCCTGTACCAGAGTATTGTCCTTTACAATCAGACGCAGACGGGTAAAACAGTTGTCTACCTTTACGATATTGTCTGCTCCGCCCAGCGCTTCCACGATCAGGGCTGCATCAATCTCTTCGTCCTTTGCATTCTTTTTGCCTTCCTGCTTTTCCTTGTACTCAGCCTTAGTATGAAGCTTCATTTCCATCCCTGCGGACTCACGTCCCAGAGTCTTTAAGTTGAACTTTGTAATCATAAAACGGAACAGCAGATAGTAAACTACAAATTCTCCTACACCGATCAGCAGGTAAGTCGGCCATGCTGTCTTTTCAATGCCCAGAGGCAGGTTGTAAAGAATAAAGTCAATAAAACCATTCGGTCCGATGGCACGGCAGTTCAGCAGGTTAAATACAACCATACCCAGACCGCTTAATGCAGCGTGCGCCACAAACAGGATAGGCGCTGTAAACAGGAAGGAGAACTCGATGGGCTCTGTTACGCCTGCGATAAAGGAGGTAAATGCCGCCGGGATCAGAATCGCCTTGATCTTTGTACGGTTCTCCGGTCTTGCAGTGTGGTACATAGCCAGACATGCGCCCACCAGGCCGAACATCTTGGAAAGTCCTCTTGCATCCCATACAACAGAAGCGGATAACATCGCTACGTTTGGATCTGCCATTTCTGCGTAGTAAATGTTACGGCAGCCCTCAAATACCTGTCCTGCCACCTCAGCAGTACCGCCAAGATTGGTGTACAGGAACGGAGTATATACCAGATGGTGAAGTCCTGTGGGGATCAGCAGACGCTCTAATGCTCCGTACAGGAAGATTCCGAAGTTTCCGGCCTGATTGATGAAATATCCCAGAGAATCAATACCGGACTGAACAACCGGCCATACATAGGTCAACACTACTGCCAATAGGATAACCACAGGAATCAGAACGATAAATACGAAACGTGTTCCGCCGTAAATCTGAAACGCATTGTTAAATTCCGTATCAATAAAACGATTGTGTACATAAGCGGTCACGCAGCCCAGAATCATTCCCAGGAATACGCCCATATCCAGAATCTGGATTCCCAGTACCATCGCCTGACCGGTTCCTCTTAAGGCTGCAGGATCAGCTAAGATACCGCAGAGACCCATGAACTTGTTCATGGCATTGATAAATACCAGAAATGCCAGTACAGCCGTAAATCCGGCTTCCGCCTTTTTCTTCTTTGCCAGTCCTACTGCGATTCCGGCACAGAAGATCAGTCCCAGGTTATTTAAAATAGCTACCAGAGAGCCGGATAAAATGGTTCCGAAGCCTTTTGTTACCGGATTATCTAGAAATGGAACCATTTCAATCAGCTTTGCGTTTGTAAATACGTTTCCCACTGCAATGAGAAGACCGGCGATCGGAAGGATCAGCACCGGCATAAACATGGCTTTGGAAAATGCCTGCATTGTGCTCATAACTTTTTCTTTCATTTCATACCTCTCCGTTTTTCTAACTTTAACCCCGCGTGGTCGATGATTGGATTATACGCAGACAACGGGCAAAAGTACATAGATTTCAGGCAAAAGAAAACGTGTTACCCGGATGTGTAACACGTTTTCTTATCCCAGAGAAACCTGGTAATATTCATAAACTAAAAGCTCGATCATGGTCATTGTCTTAGAAAAAAACAGGGTAGGCTTCATGTTTCTGTCATCTAAAGGATTGTCATCCGGCACCTCTATAATACAGCCGCAGTGCTCCTTTAAGGGGCTTGCCCCGTCATTGGTAAAGCCCACGGTAAACACTGCGTTTTCCTCTGCCATTTTTACACGGTTGAGCACATAGGGAGAACGGCCCGATCTGGAAAAAACGATAAAAACCCCGATATCCTCCAGGTTATTCTCAAAGACGCCAATGGAATCAGCCCCATCTGAAAAAATACACTTGATTCCCAGTACCAGCAGCTTTTTTGCCAGGTATTCCGCCATCATGGAGGAAAATCCCATACCGTAGATGAAAACCACCTGATCCGTCTGGTGGATCTTTTCTGCAGCCAGACGGAGACTGCGGTAATTTTCCATGGAAACAGCTCCCTCTCCTGCAAAATGGCTGATAAAGCCCTCGTTCAGCTCATAGCTCTGGCTTCCCTCCCCCACAGCCCCCAAAAGCTTATAATACATCTCAATAAAACCGTTGTATCCCAGCTTTCTGGAAAGGCGCATCACCGTAGAAGTAGAAGTAAAATTAGCCTTTGCAACTCCCCGGACCCCCAGTTTCAAAGCCTCATCAAGATGAAGCAGCAGATATTCCAGAACCGCCTGCTCTGTATCCGTCAGAGACACACCGCAGGTCAGCTTATTCAGATCCAGATTCATACGTTCCTCCTCCCTGTTTTGGCAGCTTCTGCAGATATCCAACTGCCACGATCCGGTCAATCAGGTCAATATACCTTCCATCCCGGTAGCTGTACCAGATCTGCTCACAAACCTGGCGGAATGCTTCATATTCACTGTCTATCAACTGAGTGATCACAGCATTTTTCTGTAAAAGCGCTTCTCTCACAGCCGCTTCTTCCTCAGCCCACAGCTTCCTCTGATATTTGCAGGATTCCTCCGCCATCTCATCCAGAATCAGCAGATCTTCTTCGGACAGCTTTTTCCGGCTTTCCAGGCTCATCACCAGCACATCCGCAGACCGTGTGTGATTGTCCTCTGTAAAATAAGGCGCCACCTCATAAAATACCTGAGCATAATAATTTACAATCGAATTTTCCGCCGCGTCTGCCTCCTTTGACTGTAGCATCCGGTACAGATCGGAATAATCCGCAGTTACCGGCCTTGCCCCCAGTGCTCTTGCCATAGAAAGCGCTGTTTCCGACTGCTGAACCCGTACGACAAGTCCCTCAAGATCCTCAGGACTGTGTATTTCCCCCCTGGAACTGTAAAAGCAGCGGCTTCCTCCGTCATAGTAGGTCAGTCCGTACATCCCAAGCTCTGCCATCTCCGATCCCTGGAGCAGTTCTTCACCGATCGGGCCATTATGAACCGCCCAGAAATGTTCCGGATCCTCATAAATATACGGCATTCCCAGTACATTAAATTCCTCAACAAAATTTCCCAGCGCCGGAACATCTGCCTTTACGATATCCGCTCCTCCGTACTGAAGCTGCTCTAAACAGGCGCGCCCATCCCCCATATCCGCATTATTCAATACTTCTATTTTTACCCGTTCCTCCGTCCGCTCCTCTACCTGCTCTGAAAACCATTCCACTGCTTTTGTTGTAATGCTTTCATCCGGAAGATTATTCTTTAAAAGAAGCGTTATCGGAGGATCCGCCGTCCCACCGTCAAAGCCATCGGAAGCAGAACCGCAGGATGCCGTCATCAAACAAAGTACAGCGGCAGCAGTCAGGAAAAACAGCCGTCTTTTTCTATTCACCATGATTTTTTCCTTTTGTTTATCTTATCGCAACAGCCATCATTTATTCATCAAAACAGCCAAGAACCGTCTCTAACAGCAGCCCATTGGCAGTATCATTGATCCGCCGCTCCTCCCCTGCCTCAGGCCCCTCTGCGCCTTCCGGGTTTTCACCGCATATATCTGCTCCGATGAGCCTTCGTCCTTTAAGAAAGCTCCTGATAAAATCCACCGTTTCAGCTATGTCTGCCTGTCCCTGATCCCAGTTGGTGCGGGCATAATCGGGCGAAAGGACATCCTTATCAATGGAGAGATACACAGAATCCCCAAAGCACCTGGCATATTTTAAAGCTCCGGCTCCCCCCTTCTCTTTAAGTACCTCCTCTGGAATCCATACCACCTTTTTCCACAGTTCTTCCGGAAGCTCATTTTCCGCTTCTTTCACTGCCTCACAGGGTGGGCCTGCCAGAAAAACCCGGTTCAGATAGGGATTCTCCTCCAAAGAGGCCCGAATCCATCCCCCACAGGAGAGAATATCTCCAAACATGGGCTGCTGAAGATCTGTGTGATGATCCAGCACCAGAAGCTCAAAGGGTTCCTTCAACTGATCCATCCACAGCTTTGTGACATAATGATAATTGCCGGAATCCAGAAAATGGATCCCCTCCGCTCCAAGAGGCTCCATCCTTTCCTTCAGCTCCCTTTCCCCCTCTTCGTCGCAGTAGCAGTTGGTGCCGGGAATTGTTCTGCAGTCCAGCCATATTCTGTTTTCCTGCGGAACCTTTTCATAAAAGCTCTCTGTTTCGTAGATCCCGCTGAAATTCATCAGAACCACCTGTTTTTTTCTCATCTGTCTCTGGCTCCTTTTTACAGTGCTGTTCCCTTCTTCGGAATATAAAACTGGCCCATATCCATCCCCTCCAGCTTAAGCAGTGCTTCCTTGGTCTGAATCCCGCCGCCAAATCCGGTCAGATTTCCTCCCGTTCCTACAACCCGGTGGCAGGGAATGATGATACCTATGGGATTATGTCCTACCGCTCCTCCCACTGCCTGGGCAGACATCCGTAAAATGCCTTTTCGGTCTGCCACCTGCTTTGCAATCTGGCCATAAGTTATTGTACAGCCATAGGGGATTTTTAACAGCTCCTCCCAGACTATCTTTCTGAATTTACTTCCCAGCGGCTCCAGAACCGGGGTAAAATCCGGCATTTTTCCTGAAAAGTAAATATCCAGCCATTCCCTTGTTTCTCTCAGAATCCGGGGAATTTTGTCCGCATCAGGAATACATACCTCACACTCTTTCGTCAGCCGCTCCACATCCTCGGGATACCGCTCTTGGGGAAAAGAAAGCGCCGTCAGAGCATCCTCTGAAGCGGTAATAGTCAAAGCACCCACAGGGGACTCATACACCGTCTGATAAATGATTCTTCCTTTGTAACCCATTCGTTCAAATTCTCCTGCCTCTCCCAGATCATACCGTTTTTCGTGCCGCTCCCGCCCATCTGTCCGATCAATACCAGCCCGAAGTCCGGTCTGCCTTCAGGCAAAGAAAAAGGAGCCCTGCGGCTCCCTTCCCTTCTTATCACCTGCAGGCAGATTACTTTACAGCGATTGCCTCGATCTCACATAAAACTCCCTTTGGAAGAGTCTTTACTGCTACGCAGCTTCTTGCTGGCTTGGAGGTGAAATACTTTGCGTATACTTCATTGAATGCCGCAAAGTCACCCATATCTGCCAAAAAGCAGGTAGTCTTAAATACCTTGTCAAAGCCGCTGCCTGCTGCTTCCAGAATCGCGCCTACGTTTTTGCAGCTCTGTTCTGCCTGAGCGGCAATACCGTCTGCTACAGTACCGTCTGCCGGATTTACAGGAATCTGTCCGGATGTATAGATTACTCCATTTACCTCATATGCCTGAGAATAGGGGCCAATTGCGCCCGGCGCATTCTTTGTGTCAATTACGTTCATTTCGAAATCCTCCTACTGCTTCTTAATAAAACCTATTATAACTAAGTTTTGTATATTATGCAATGTTTTCTTATTGATACAAACCTCATATTTATACATCTGTGACAGAAGGAATCTGCGACAGCAGATATTCCTTTGCGTTCCTTTTCGGATCTTCCAGCACCATTTCCAAAAAATGCTTCAGCAGGACGCCCACCTCTTTTCCGGGCTTTATTCCTGCTTTTATAAGGTCATTTCCCGTAACTGCCAGGGTCTTAAGGCTGATGCAGTCGCCGTCTCTTCGGATTTGGTCTCTGATGCTGCAAAGCGCTGTTAAGCATTCCATGGCAGAAGGATCATTCTCAGCCAGACTCCGTTTTATCATAAGGAGATCGTCAAACAGCTCCGGCTCCATCTGGCTCATGGCCCTCCGCATTCCTGTTTTAACCCTGTCCGCCTGCTCTGAAAGCTCTTTTTTTAAAAGCTCTGCCTGTGTGGCTGACCCCTTCCCATCTGACTGCATGGCTTCCTCTGTTGGCTCTCCGCATAAGGATGTGCCAATCCACTGAACCAGCGTCCTTACCCGGTAAATGGTATCATTATCCAGTTTCAGCGCTTTAAGTACGGAAACAGCTTCCCCGGAATCATATTTTCGCATAAAAACAGCCCAGCGAAGGGATTTTTCCGCCGGTACAGAAGCCGGTATGTGAAAACAGGCGCTGCCTGAAATCTCCGGAATCCGGTGAAATACCTCTGACACCCAGGGGCTAATTCCGGTATCATAAACCTGCCGAATCCGTCCGGGAAGAGGGCTTGTGAGAAGCTTGGTCAGTTCCACCTGAACCCGCTCTCTGCTCACATGAACCAGATTGGGGGCAATCTTTTTTATGGCATTTTCCGTATGTTCCTCAATCTCAAAGCCCAGCTGGGCAGAAAAACGAATTGCCCTCAGGATGCGCAGGGCGTCCTCCGTAAAGCGCTCTTCTGCTGCGCCTACACAGCGTATTATTCCATCCTCCAGATCCTTTTGGCCTCCAAAAGCATCCACAAGGCCACGGGTTCTGTTGTAAGCCATGGCATTGATGGTAAAATCCCTGCGCCTTAAATCCTCTATAAGATCCGGCGTAAAGGTTACGCTGTCCGGATGACGGCCATCTGTATAATCGCCGTCGATCCGGAAGGTCGTAACCTCATAGCCTTCCTTTCCCATCATTACAGTCACTGTGCCGTGCTGGATTCCTGTATCCACTGTTCTGCGGAATACCGCCTTGACTTCCTCGGGTTTTGCACTGGTGGTAATATCCCAGTCTCCCGGCACCCGTCCCAGAAGCATATCCCTGACACAGCCGCCTACCAGATAAGCCTCATAGCCATGCCCGCAAAGCTTCTCTACAATCTCCTGTGCAGCAGCGGGAATCTGTATTTTCATCAATATGCCCGTCCCCAGTAAACCATCTTTTTAGCCGGTTTTCCGCAGCATACGCAGTGATCGGACAGATTCTCCTGCTCAAAAGGCATACATCTGGAAGTAGCGCCTGTCTCTTCCTTGATCTTATCCTCGCACTCACGGCAGCCGCACCACATAGCCTTTACAAAGCCCGGCTTATTGTTAATGGTATCTACAAACTCATCCCACTCCGTTGCAGTGTAGGTATGTGCCTCTCTGTGGGCTCTGGCCCTTTCCAGCATATCCTTCTGAATGGTTTCAAGCAGTTCTCCTGCCTTTGCCTCCAGCTCGTCCAGGCAGACAACTGTCTTTTCGTGGGTATCCCTGCGAACCAGAACTGCCTGGTTCTGCTCCATATCCTTGGGGCCGATCTCCACACGCAGAGGAATACCGCGCATCTCACAGTCTGCAAACTTCCATCCGGGGCTCTTATCCGTATCATCCACCTTTACAGCATAACCGGACTTCACCAGACGATCTCTTAATTCAAACGCCTTGTCTAAAACGCCCTCCTTCTTCTGCTGGATCGGTACAACCATGATCTGTACAGGAGCAATTCTGGGCGGCAGAACCAGACCGTTGTCATCACCATGTACCATGATAATGGCGCCGATCATACGGGTTGTCATACCCCAGGAAGTCTGGTAAACGTGTTTTAATGTGTTATCCTTATCTGCAAACTGAATATCGAAGGCCTTTGCAAAACCGTCGCCGAAATTGTGGCTGGTGCCGGACTGAAGAGCCTTTCCGTCATGCATCAGGGATTCGATGGTATAGGTAGCCTCTGCGCCTGCAAATTTTTCCTTGTCTGTCTTCTGTCCCTTTACAACAGGGATTGCCAGAACCTGCTCGCAGAAGTCAGCGTACACATTTAACATCTGTACGGTTCTCTCCTCTGCCTCTTCCGCTGTGGCATGAGCCGTATGGCCCTCCTGCCATAAGAACTCTCTGGAACGCAGGAACGGACGGGTTGTCTTCTCCCAACGGACAACGGAGCACCACTGGTTGTAAACTCTCGGAAGATCTCTGTAGGAATGAATGTCCTTTGCGTAAAAATCACAGAATAATGTCTCAGAGGTAGGTCTTACACACATACGCTCCTGAAGAGGCTCCAGTCCGCCGTGTGTCACCCATGCAACCTCAGGCGCAAAGCCTTCTACATGATCCTTTTCCTTCTGAAGAAGGCTTTCCGGAATAAATACAGGCATATATACGTTCTGCACGCCTGTTTCCTTAAATCTGCGGTCCAGCTCCTTCTGGATATTCTCCCAGATTGCATAGCCCGCAGGCTTGATTACCATACAGCCCTTTACGCTTGCGTAGTCGCAAAGCTCTGCTTTCTTTACCACATCCGTATACCACTGGGCAAAATCCACGTCCATGGATGTGATGGCTTCTACCATTTTTTTGTTGTCTGCCATGATGATTCTCCTTTTCCTTTCAATATAACAAAAAAGCCATCCAATCCCATGCATCTATGCGCTCTGCAAGGGACCGAACAGCTCGGCGGTACCACCCTGATTAGTCTTTACGACTCTCTCTTTTATCCCTTAACGCCGGGTCTGCGCTGTATTCGTCATACAGGGCTCCAGGGTCGGTTGGGTCCGTGCTTCCGTAAGGAACTTCCACCACCGTTCCTCTCTCTGTAACGCGCACTGGGCTTACTATTCCCCTTCTTAGCCTTTCTCATATATCTATGTCGCATCATGGAAAGTATGTCTTTCGTCATTGTAAATTTTACGACGGATTCCGTGGTTTGTCAACATGGATATTTTCCCGACGCCCGAAAAAATATGCCGCAAATGTCCGATAAATCCGGCTCCTGCGGCATATTATTATTCATTTACAATACTGCTTTTTAGGGAGTTCATCAGCGATACCATGGTACAACCTGAACCCGAAGCTCAGAACCGCCGTCATAGTAGAAGTCTCCTACTTCCTTTAACTTATAGCCTTCCGGCACATTGGTAAGTTCGCTGGAATTTACATTTCCCTTTCCGTCTACAAGGCCCGCTGCCCAGATAACGCCATTGGCCCAGACGGTATTATCCTCCTCACAGAAGTAAACTACATTTACTGCTCCGCCTGTTGCCGGACGGTGCTCGCTGTTATTACCGCCTCCATGATTCCCATTTCCATGACCGTGTCCGCCTTCCCAACGATCGTCATCATCATCGTCATCGTCCCAACGGTCATCATCCCAGCGGTCATCGTCGTCATCATCATCGTCCCAGCGATCGTCATCCCAACGGTCTTCCCATCGATCCTCCCAGTCCTCTCCATGGTGAGGTCTTGCCTGCGCTTCCACACTACCAAACTGGGTTCCTGCCATCACAAATGCTGCTGCAAATAATAAACCGGTCAAATTACGTTTTCTCATATAGGGAGCCTCCTTTTATACACATTGTTTATTTTATCTGTCTTTTATGAGCAGATTATAGCTATTTTCCCCACTTAAATCAATAGAATTTAAAAGATGTAAGAAAACGTATAGGAAATGTAAACAAGACAGAAAAATGTAAGAAACCGTTATGAAACTGTTACTTTTTCTGCATGCCTTTTCCCTGATGCAGTGATAGAAAACAGTTTTCTTCATGCCCCCATACAACGCCAACCGCCTGCAGATAGGCATATACAACTGTAGTTCCCACAAACTTCATTCCACGCTTTTTAAGATCTGCCGAAATCCGGTCAGACAGGGCAGAGTTTGTCTTGCCTGTCTCGCAGATCACCTTTCCCTCTGTCCAGTGCCACAGATAACAGTCAAAGCTTCCGTACTCTGCCTGAATCTTTCTAAATATACGGGCATTGATGACAGCAGCATTTATTTTCAGAGAATTCTTCACAATTCCCGCATTTTCTTTCAGTTCCTGAAGCTTCTCCTCCCCATACCCGCAGACTGTTTCCAGCTCAAACTCATCAAATGCCTGTTTGAAGGCCTCTCTCTTATTTAAAATACATTCCCAGGAAAGCCCTGCCTGAAAACACTCCAACACCAGCATTTCAAACAGCTTTCTTTCATCATGAACCGGACGTCCCCATTCCTCATCATGGTAGCGGATATACCGCTCATTCTTTGGATTGGCCCAGCAGCACCTGCATTTTCCATCCTTCCATTCCACCGTATCTTCCTCTCATCATTTCACCTTTATTTTCACAGAATGGTTACAGAATCTTTTCACCGCAGGCATATTTTCCGTATACCTCCCGTTCGTCGCCCAGATAAATGACCCGCTCCAGGCGCTGCTTCACCGTCAGCGGCTGTGGATGGATCAGGCGGCTGTCGTCAATGATAACCACATCAAATTCATATCCCGGTTCAAAGCTTCCTGTCTTTCCAAAGAATGCTCCGCCACCCTTGGAAGCCATATAAAAGACCTCCTCTGCAGTAAGGGGCTTTAAGGAATCATCCTGCAGCCTCCATCTTAATTTGGATGCCTGGATGGCCTGAGACATGGCGGTAAAGAGATTTTCTGTAGAACCTCCTGCCACGTCGCTTCCAAGACCCACATGAAGGCCCTCCTCCAGATACCTGCGCACCGGTGCGACGCCGGAAGAAAGGTTGGTATTGGATTCCGGACAATGGGCCACAAATACGCCTTTCTCCTTCATAAGAGCCATTTCCTCTTTTCCGGAATAAACGCAGTGAGCCATTACGGTGGGGCAGTCTCCTCCGAACAGTCCAAACTTATCATAAGCATCGCCATAAAATTCAGACCAAGGACAAAGCTCCTTCACCCAGGCAATTTCCCCCGGATTTTCTGATAAATGAGACTGCACCGGAAGATGGGTTTCCGTCTGAATCCCCTTTAAAAGCTCCATCAGCTCATCTGTACAGCTGGGAGTAAAACGCGGAGTCAGAATCGCTCTGGTGTGCTTATAGTTCCGGTCAGACACGGCCTCCAGCCACTCTCTGGTAGCCTGAGCGGAAGCCTCAGCCGATGGCTCACACAGATACTCCGGGCTGTTGCGATCCATATTTACCTTTCCAACCATGGTGTGAAGCCCGGCCTCCTCTAAAAGATCCATCAGAATCAGCGTGGCCTCATTGTGAATGGTCCCGAAGATGCAGGCCCGCACGGTAGCGCTCTTTTTTAACTGCTGCGCAAAAATCCCATAGGCTTTTTTTGCATAATCCGCATCACTATATTTGGATTCCTCCGGAAATGTATTGGTTTCCAGCCACTCCAACAGCTCCATATCCATTCCAAGGCTGCGGAATGTATACTGAGGAGCATGGATGTGGAGATCCGTCAGCCCGGGGATAATCAGGCGATCCCCCATATCCTCCACAGGTATGCCCTTTAATTCCTCCGGAAGCACCGAATACACATCCCGAACCCGGCCCTCCTCACATACCAGCCAGCCCTGTTCGATCACTTCAAATCTGGTCCGTTCCTTTGTATAAATGATATTTCCCTTCAGTGCAAATGTTTTTTGTTCCATAGATTCCATCCTCCTTACAATTCCCTTTTATCCAAGGGTCATAAATGCATAGCGGAACACAAATACCACGGCGATCAGTCCTGTAAGCACCTCTACCTTCTTCGGTCTTCTAGCAAGGATCTTCAGAAGGCAGTATGTAATAAGCCCCATTGCAATTCCGTTTGCGATCGAATAGGTAAAAGGCATAAATACAACGGTGCAGAAGGCCGGAAGCCCGTTTGTCATATCTAAAAAATCCACATCCTTAATATTGCTCAACATTAAAACGCCTACAAAGATCAAAGCCGGTGCAGTAGCCGCTGCCGGCACAATGCTTACAACCTGGGCAAAAATAATGGCTCCAAAGAAAAGAGCCGCTGTTACCAGGCTGGTCATTCCGGTCCGTCCGCCTGCTGCAATGCCTGCGCTGGATTCCTGCCACTGTGGCTGCTACAATTCCCCAGAGAACCGAGCCCTTTACATTCTTTGTGTGAAGAACCCCTATGACAATCAGTCCGATCAAAGCCACCAGGGCGCCGCAGATCAGCTGTGTATCCACGCCGTTTCTCCACTGGGCAAAATCAACCATGCTTATGTCCTCTCTTTCACATTTTCCTTCACCAGCAGCCAGTCTGCGTGCGTTCCGGCTTCATCCCTCCTTTCTCTGCAGGTTGTCTTTTTGTGTGTAACCCAATAAAAAAGGTTCCGCCAACGCGGAACCTAAATTTGCTCATATCTGCCCCAAAGACCGCGCACAGCTGCATAGCGGCCGCCCAAAACCGGCCCCATGAAACTATGTAGTCAACTATTTACGGCAGTTGGTAGAAACTCTGGACCAATCTCCAGGATATACATAAAAAAATCTGCTTTTATGAAGTTACTTTCATTATAAGCAATCCCATTTTATTTGTCTATCCCAAAAAGTATTGAAAAACACAGCTCTTTTATAGTCACTTTATACAAAAATTTTTTATGGTGCCTTTTATTTTTTGTATTTTCTAAGTATTTATAAATACTCTCCATTGCTTCGGATTACATCCTGATACCAGTAAAAGGGTTTGCCTGATGCTTCCTGGTCTGATAATCCCGAAGCTGCAGCTTAAATTCTGAATAGCCGCTGCATCCCATTTTTTTACAAAACCGCAGAATGGTAGAAGTTGAAACATGTACCTCATCAGCCAGCTCCCGGATTCTCATATATTTCACCTTTTCAGGATCTTTTACAACATATTCATAAACCATTCTCTCCAGATCATTTAAGGCTTTTACCTGCTCCACATCAAACATTTTCATGTCCTCTCCCATCAATTCTAACGCCAGTCTATCAGCCAAAGCTTCTGCCTGTCAAGTAAGTTTCCCTCTGTCTGCTCCGTCTTCCCATATCTCTGTCAGATCCTCGATCAAAAGCAGCCCCAGCGGCCCTAAAATGAATCCCAAAAAACCAAATAATTCCATTCCAACATACACTGCCGCCAGTGTTTCCAAAGGAGATAAGCCAACCTCACTGCCCATATACTTCGCTTCCAGATACTGACGTGCAAAGTAACAGACCAGATAGAGGGCCGAAAGGATCAAAGCATTCTTCCACTGTCCTCCCAGCACGCACAAAACAGCCCAGGGCAGAAGGACAGCCCCTGCTCCCAAAAGAGGCAGGGCGTCCAGCAGAGCTATGGCTGTGCCTGCCAAAACAGCATATGGATTTCCCATCCAGATCATGGCTCCGATACTCAGACCACAGGTTAAAAGAAGGATGATGCCCTGGCTTTTAAACCATGCCTTCCCGGTCTGTACCAGGCGGCTGCCGATAAGATTAAACTCTCTGCGAAACAAGGACTGATCCCGCCTGTGCCGAAGCTCTTCCATCTCCTGAAGACTTAGGACGGCTGCCAGAAAGGAAACCAGGCAAACGAGAATCAGGCGTATAAAAAAAGCCGCTGCAGGCAGGGAATTTGTCATAAGAAAGGGCATCAGGCTTTCTTTCACCTTCTCCCCCAATGCGGCTGTCATTTCAGCTGCTGTTTCAGACAGACAGCCGGACTTTAAGCCTGCTGCCCGTTCCATTTTCATACAGTATTCCGCCATCCGGCTGTCAAAATCCATAATCCACAGGGGCAGACGGACTGCCAAAAGCTGCAGTTCTCGGCACAGACGCAGGATTCCCTGCCAGGCAAAAATCCCCAGACCGCCAAATATAATCCCTATTTCTGCTGCTCCGATCAATCCGGACGGGATTTTCCATGTTTTTCCAAATACAGAAAACCGAAAACGATACCGGATAAAACGAACCGAAGGGCGGAGGATCAACGCCAGCGTATAGCCAATGAAAAAAGGAGCCACAAGAGGCAGCAGGTACTTTAAACCTGCATAGACCAATCCTGTGGTTCCTGTTATGATTAAAAATTTCTTCAGTTTTTTACCGGGCTTTTCCATGGACTCACCTGTTTTTTGATTTGTACTTCCTTTGTACACTCCTAGTATGAGCCTTTGGAAAAATAATATTCATAAAACATATATTTTCTTTTTTTAAGACAGATCCCCGCACAGTTCTCCCAGATATGCCGTCACTGCCCTGAGACAGCCGTCCACTCCTACAAGTCCGCTGTCTACGCACAGATGATAATTCTGTGCCCTTCCCCAGGTATTTCCGGTATAATACTGATAATAGTCCTTCCGCTTCCGGTCTACCTCACGGATCCGGCGCTCCATTTCCTTTTCATCCGATCCCGGCTCCAGCTCCATCATGCGGCGGATCCTGTTTTTCATCTTTGCATACACAAAAATATTGATGCTGTCCTCCAATACCATATCTGCACACCGGCCGACAATGATACAGGGGCCGTGGGATGCCAGACGGCGGATCACATTCGACTGCGCCACGAAAATCTGATCCGACATGGGAACCTGATAAATATCAGAAAATGCATGATAAAAATTCCGGTCCAGGGGATCTTCCACCACAATATGCTCGTCATACCTGCGAAATGCTTCTTCCGCAATATTGATATCGTCGGCAGCCATGGAAATCAGTTCCTTATCATAAAAAGGAATCCCCAGCGCATCTGCCAGCTTTACCCCCAGCTCGCGTCCACCGCTTCCAAATTCACGGCTTACTGTAATTACTTTATTCATAACGTCCACCGTCCCTTCTCCTTTGTCTGTGCCTGTATGGATCCATAAGAGCCATCCGGCTATGGGGCTATTATAGCATACCTTACCGTCATTCCACAAGGATGAACCGGACGTGATTTTCCCTTATCTCCCCTCAGCCACAATCCGGTCGATCATATCCACATAATCGCTGCAGTATTTTCCGTACACAGGCATAACTGCAGCCTGAAAGCGGGACTTTTCTTCTTTGGAAAGCTCTGTTATGATACAGCCTGCTTCACGGATATTCTGCTCAGACTGTGCCTCGCGCTCCTTCCACAGAGAACGCTCATACCTTGCGGATTCTTTGGCACACTGGGTAATAATGGTTCTGTACTCCTCAGGCAGCTTATCCCAGGTGGACTGGGCCGCCAGCTGCAGCTCTGGCACTCGGGTATGCTCATCGATGGTGTAATATCTGGCTACCTCATAATGCCTTGTGGACTCATAAGAGGGCCAGTTATTTTCCGCTCCGTCGATTTCCCCGGTCTGAAGACCGGAATAAACTTCCCCGTAAGCCATCTGCTTCGGCACAGCTCCCAGCGCGCGGATGCTGTCGCTCATAAGCTCCGACTCCTGAACACGGACGGTAAGCCCCTTCATATCCTCCAGCTTCTCTATGGGACGGACCGAATTATAAAAATTTCTGGCTCCTGCATCATACCAGGAAAGAGCTACCAGACTGGAGCCCTCAAAGGAACCTAAAAAGCTGTCCCCGATTTCCCCTTCCAGCACCTTCCACATATGCTCTGCGCCTGTATACAGATAGGGAAGCTGAAGGACATTCAATTCCGGCACAAATTCCGATAAAGGCGACAGTGACACACGGGCAAAATCAACGCCGCCAAACTGAAGCTGCTCAATCACCGTTCTCTCATCCCCCAGTATTCCCTCGGCATTGATTAAGATTTCCACCTTTCCTCCGGTCCTCTGCTTTACCAGTTCTGCAAACCTGTAAGCTCCCTGAGTAGTAGGATAGTCCTCTGCCTGATTTTCCGCATAGGTCAGCACAAACTCCGGTACATTTTCTTCCCCTGCCCCTTCCTCTCTGCTTCCGCACCCCCATACTGAGGCGGACAGCGCCAGGATCAAACCGGCAGCCAGGATGTTTCTCTTCCCTTTCACTGCTTCCTCCTTACTTTTTTCCATGATTCATACGGGCAGTGATAAACGAATAGACCGCTTCACGGTCTCCTCCCAGCACCCGGTCCGTAAGCACATATCCATGGGTCGTATCGGAAAAAATCACCAGCATATCCGGTTTCTTTGAAATACGGCGGATCTTGTCCCATACAATATCCGTATGAGCCGCTCCCACAGTCACATGGATCCCCTTGCCGTCAATCATGATATGAGTATCCTCTTTAATCGCTGAAGCAATCTTTTTGGAACGTCTCCAGATCGCCAGAGGCTGAAGCACGGTAAACAGACTGCAGCCTAAGATCAGCATGGCCCGGTAGCCCCAGCCCGCTCCTCCCCATTTTACATAGGTAAGAATAAATAAAGCCGCTGTAAATATCAGATTGCACACGCCTACCATAGATCCATACGTATAGTACATGGACAGACGCCAGTATTCTCCATTACTGAGACGATAGGTATATCGATACATAAGCCTTCCTCCGAAGTGATTTTTAAAGCCGTCCTGATAAAGCATCAGAACGGCTTCATGATTGTTAATTATAAATGATTTCTGCTGTTATGCCAATACCTGAGGCAGCCACAGGCTGATTGCCGGTACAAATGTGATCAGAAGCAGTGTAACGATCATGCACAGGTAGAATGGAAGGGTAGCTTTTACAACCTTCTCCATTGGCAGCTTTGCAATGGCGGAACCGATAAAGAGAACGGAACCAACCGGAGGAGTCAGAAGGCCGATACCACAGTTTAAGATTACCATGATACCAAACTGAATCGGATCGATACCGATGGAGGTAGCGATTGGCAGAAGGATTGGGGTTGCGATCAGGATGATCGGAGCCATATCCATGATGCAGCCTAAAACCAGAAGGATCAGGTTTAACAGCAGTGCCAGTACGATTGGGTTATTGGTAAAGTTTGTAATGGCAACTGCTGCCAGCTGAGGCACATGGAGCTGTGTCAGGCAGTAACCGAAAATACTGGAGGTTGCGATCAGGATCAGTACGATGGACAGTGTATCAACGCAGTCGCCCAAAACTCTCCATACGCCCTTCCAGTCAAGTCCCTTATAGATAAATACACTTACAAGAAGGCTGTAGATAACAGCGATCGCTGCAGACTCAGTAGCTGTGAATACACCGCCTACTACGCCTACTACAACGATCAGAACGGCTGCCAGAGCCCAGAAAGAAACGCTTAACTGCTTTAACAGCACCTTCATGCTGAACTTGTCGCCCTTTGGATAATTGCGCTTTACAGAAATAATGTAAGAGCCGATCATCAGGGAAGCAGCTAACAGAGCACCCGGAATATATCCTGCTAAGAACAGGCTTCCTACGGAAATACCGCCGGCTGTGGTAGCGTAAATAACCATGTTGTGGCTTGGAGGTACTAAAAGTCCCTCACAGGAAGATGTAATCGTAACTGCAGTGGAGAAATCTCCGTCATAACCCTGGTCAACCATCATAGGGATTAGGATGGAACCTAAGGAAGCTGTATCTGCAGATGCAGAACCGGAAATACCGCCGAAGAAATAGGAAGCAACGATGTTTACCATTGCCATGCCGCCACGCATCCAGCCGACACAGGCATTTGCCAGGGCGATCAGCTTTTCGGAAATACCGCCGGAACCCATAAGGCATCCCATGGTGATAAAGAACGGAACAGCCATCAGGCTGAAGGAACTGATTCCCTTTACCATCTGCTGGCAGATCGTAGTCAGGTTATGTCCCTGAACCAGCAGACAGAATACGGAAGAAAGAGCAACCGCATAAGCGATGGGGAAACGCAGGAAGATCATCAGGAAAAAGCTTCCAAGTAAAACTAAAATTGCAAATGTATTCGCATCCATTATTTTGCTTCCTCCTTTACAAAGATCTTTTTCACATGATTGTAAAGAGCCTCAATCTCAAACACAACCATAGCCACTCCGGCTAAAGGAACCGGGAAGTACATCCAGAATCTGGATACCTTTGGCATACTTACATAAGTACCCTTGGAACCAATGCCGGTTGCATATTTCCAGCCTACCGTAATCATGATTACAGCCAGTACCAGTACGGCAACATCCGCAAGGATATCAAGGAAGGTTACTACCTTTTTCGGTAAGTAATTGTCAAATGCGGTCATACGGATATGAGCACCTCTGCGAATCGCCAGCGCTGCAGAAAGCACCGCCATATAGGACATACAGGTAAGAACTACTTCTTCACTCCAGGCCGGGTCGGGAATAAAGGAAACGTAACGGCCCACAACAGACATGGATGTGATCACAATATCCGCAACCAGAAGTAGCTTGCAGATCAGCATTACAGCCTTGTATACCAGGTCGTATGCCGGTTTGATCTTGTCAATCTTGTTGAAAATCTCTGGCATTTCAGATTTTCCCCCTTTTCTTTATTGTGTATTTGGATATCTGTTAACAACATTTTAACAGGTTCCCTGATACCAAAACAGGACACAGAAAATACCCAAAACTCTCTGTGTCCTGTCAGTTACAAATTTACTGCAAGATTACTCCATATCAAGGATCTGCTGATACAGTTCAGCCTGATCGGAAGTGTTGGACTCGATTACATCCTTACAAGCCTCTTTCCATGGAGCCTTATCCTCAACCTCAACAACGGTTACGCCGTCAGCCTTAAGCTGCTCTAAAACCTCGTTCTCCTTGTTCTCGGAGTTTGCACGGTTATTGGTAGAAGCGTACTCGCCTGCCTCCATAAGGATAGCCTGCTGATCCTCGGTCAGTCCGTTCCATGCCTCGTCTGTGATAACAACCTGAACAGCGCCCAGAGTATGTCCATCCAGCATCAGATAAGGTGCAACCTCAGGGAATGCATTGGAAGCATAGTTTGCGATTGGCTGTTCAGCAGCGTCAACAACACCTGTCTGCAGTGCGGAGTACAGCTCGTTCATGGAAACAACAGTTGCGTTAGCGCCCAGTCCGGATACCATACCTGTCATAACAGGGTCATTGGAAACACGGATCTTTAAGCCCTTTAAGTCCTCAAGGGTGTTAGCCTCTTCCTTAAAGAAGAAGTGACGGAAACCTTCCTCACCGTAGAACAGACCTCTTACGCCCAATCCCTGCTCAACGGGCTCTGCCAGAAACTCATCAGCCAGATCGCTGGTTGCGAAGTTCCAGAAATGATCACGGTCAGCAAATGTATAAGGAATGGAAAGAAGCAGAGACTTCTTTGCACCGTATCCGTTTAATGCAAATGCGGAAATACGGGACATATCAATGGTACCGCCGCCGCCTAACATGGTATCCAGAACGTCATTCTCAGAACCAAGAACGCCGCTGGCCTGTACATCAATTGTAATCTTTCCATCGGAAAGCTCCTCAACCTTTGTTTTGAAATCAGTAGCCATCTGGCCTACGATTGTATCCAGTGGGTTAACCTCTGCGTATACCAGAGTTACCTCAGGCATATTTGCAGTGTCATACTTGCCGGAAGCTGCTGCCTCAGCCTTGGTCTCACCCTCTGCCGCCTCAGTCTTCTCTTCTGCCTTGGTCTCCTCCTTGGCAGCCTCAGTTGCAGCCGGAGCAGCTGTCGTAGTCTCTGGTGTCTTCAGACCGCAGCCTGCCAGAGTACCTGCTGCCATTGCTACGCAAAGTGCTGTGCTTAACCATCTTTTCTTCATGTTACACATCCTCCTCTTAATACATTATTCACGTTTTTGATATGTATCTTAACGCTTTATTTATGTTGATTTCATTATATAAGGAAAAGCGCACAATGAACATGGTAAATTTTTGCGAATCGTAGTATAATTTTAACTTTCTTTATATTTTCTTTATAAAGTAGTTTTCAATGCCTCTGCAAAAGCAATCAGCGTCAGCGCCTGTCCGTAAGCCATAGGACGGATACTGATATTCTTGTAATGATCCGAATTCATTCCCATTGCGGTTCCTGCAGATACTTTGAGTACTGTTCCGTCATCATCCACGCACTCACACAAAGCATCTATTGCCCTCCACGCACAGGTTTCAAAACTTTTATCCAAAATTCCCAGCTCCACTCCACGGATCAGACCTGCTGCAATAGCCGCTGTTCCCGATGCTTCTTCATAGGAAGTGGAATCATCTAAAATCGTATGGAACAATCCATGTTCTGACTGGCAGGCTCTAAGAGCCTCTGCATGAGCCCTGAATGTATCCAATATATATCTTCTTGTTCCTTCATCCAAATCATCTGCCCGCTCCAGATAAAGAGTAATTCCCAGAGTAAACCATGAATTCCCACGGCACCAGAAAATGCCGCCGAAGTTATCTCTTCGAATAAAGCTGTAGCCATGATAGAAAAATCCATTGTTTTTATTATACAGATATTTTATATGCACCAGTACCTGATGAAGCGCTTCATCCTTCCATTCCTGATTATTATATCGGATTCCCATCTGCTGCAAAAAAAGAACTGCCATAAACAATGTATCCAGCCAAAGCTGTCCTTCATTCAAAATAACTCCATTGCGGTCGCCAATGCCACTGGTTACATGCTGAAACCCATTATCCCCTGTTTTGGGGAGCTCATTTATCAGCCAGTTTGCTTGTTCAATACACATTTTTTCATACATTTCTTTTTCCGGCAGACGATCCATAATTTGAAGCAGGGTTAGATATGGCTCTGTAGTATTAATATTCCTAGAAGGCAGTCCTTTTTTTATATTACTCTGAAACCAATTCTCAAAGAAATCCAGATAACGATCATCACCCTCATGCTCCTGAAGCATATACAAACCATACAGTCCTACTCCCTGGGGCCAGTCCCATTCCTCAATTCCAAAATCTCTGGCTACATTTCCCGTTGCAATGGCTTCTTCCAGAGATATATTTTTATCCTTATCATAGTCTGCCCCTCCCAAATGAAGAAGTTTATTAGCTACCAGATCCGTCTTTGCTTTTAGATTTCCCCGTGTCATACTTGTTTCCTCCTGAAATAAATTTAATATAAGCGCTGGGAGTCATCCCCACTGCTTTCCTAAACAACTGGCTGAAATACTTTGGATTATTACCGCAGCCTACCATCTCAGCCACCGATAGGATCTTATCATTTTCTGTTCCGTCTCCCGACAAAAGCTCCTTTGCTTTCTGAATCCGAAGCCGAGTCAGATAATCTGAAAATCTTTCTCCTGTCTCTTTTACAAACCTTTTGCTTACATAATCTATATTCATATACAGATAATTTTCAGCAATCCATTTCAATGATAAATTACAGTCCGATAAATTATTTTTTACATATTCATCAATCCTTGCACTGATTCCGCCACTTTTTGTTCCAGCTTCATGATACCTGTCAAAAATCTCATGGAGCTTTGGCACTATAATTTGAAGCATTTCCTTTGTACTGTTCACCACTCGAATCTTAAGAAGCAGTTCCGTGGCATTCAGTGCAGAAAAAAACGGGCATACGGACGCAGCATACATCAGCACAGACGAAGACAGCTGTCGAAAAAATACAGGATCTGTAATCTGTGAAAAAAGTATCATCAATTCATCTAACGCTTTTTTGGCATCTGTAAGTTTTTCTTTGTATATAAGCTGGGTGAGATATTCTGCATTTTTTGTAATGCTTCTGTAGTTGCATATCGTAATTAAGGCCCCGTCATTATCATAGTATATAATCTCATACCGCTTCACCTTCCGGATTACATCATTTAAAAGCTTCTGTAAATCATCATAATGAAGTCTCTTATACTGACTGGAAACTTTCTGCTCAGGTACCTTCAGATGTTCCATAAAATGATCCATTCCACTATACTCCAGCTGATAGGACATAAAGAAAAACAACAGTGTCTGATGCACATATAAGATGTGAAATGATAATCCCGGCGTATATTCTCTGCGGAAATTGCGAATTAATTCCACTATCTGTTTTAAAACTGTTTCATCTACAAAATACAAATAACACAACTCATAGGGTGTATTTTCAAAATCCAAAAATTTGTGGTAAGGTGCAAAAATAGAAGGAAAATCCCCTTCATTTCCTGTCATATCCCGTGCAACGCCTTCATTGAGTATATTTAACAGCATAGTGCTGTCCAAATGCTTCAACGGCGACGGATTATGTGGAACACTGCTGATTCGTTTTCTGGCAATTTCTTCCGACACTTCTCTGACAGTCTGTATAATCATCTCCTCTTTAAAGGGCTTAAGAAGATAATGACGAACACCAAACTGCATTGCCTCTCTGGCAAATTCAAATTCTCCATAACCGGACAGGATTATAAATTCCACTTCAGGATGCAGCCTCTTAATTCTCTGGAGAAGCTCCAACCCCGAAAGGCCCGGCATTTTAATATCCGTCATAACAATATCCGGATATTCATCCATAATAACATCATATGCTTCAAGTCCATTCTGGGCGGTTCCTATTACACGTATCCCCAGTTTTTCCCATGGAATATGTTTTAAAAGTGTTTCTCTTATGATTTTTTCATCATCTACGATTAAAAGTTTTATCATAAATCTCCCCCACTGTCTGGAAGCCGAATCTGAACTACCGCTAAATCCTCCAGTTCCTCATTATACACATAAAGACCATACTCTTCACCAAATTGAAGTTTAATACGTTTATCGATATTTAATAGCCCAATTCCAAAGCCATGAGGTTCTATCTCATTCTTCTCCAATTGATCTAAAAGATTTTCAGGAAACTGTGATCCATTGTTGCTGACCATAAGAAATACGCTTCCGCTCTCCCTCTTCCCTTCGATCCGGATATTGCATACCTCTGTCATCTCTTCCAACGCATAATTAATTGCATTCTCCACCAAAGGCTGAAGCGTCAGACGTGGAATCGAAATATTATAGAGTTCCGTAGAAACCGCCACCTCATACTTAATCCGCTCTCCAAAGCGCACCTGAATAATATCCATATAATCCTTTACAATGTTCAGCTCGCTTTTTATTACCGATGACGCACTATTACGGCTTAAAGTAATTCTCAGCAAAGATCCTAATGCCTCTACCATCTGGGAAATAGGCTCTGCATCCATTGACTTAGCATAGCTGTTAATAGATTCCAATGTATTATAAAGAAAATGCGGATTGATCTGATTTTCAAGAAATTTAAGCCTTGCATCTTTTGCCAGAAGCTCACTCACATAATTTTTCTGTATCAGTTCCTGAACCTGCAGGGCCATCCGATCAAACCCCTGATGGAGAGCTCCAATTTCATCGGTTCGGTTGGAATAATCAAATTCTGCTGATGGTAGCACCATCTCATCGCTGCCAAACTGCTTCATCTTCTCAAGAAGGCGATAAAAATGCCTGCTGACTGTCTGAAACATCTTTCCAGACAAAAAAAGACCTGCTGAAAATGTCAGTATAATCACTCCAACCGATATAATCATTGAAAGACTGCGCGCTTGCATTACAGAACCATTTGGACGCAGACATAAATAATCCCACCCAAAATCCGGAATCTTTCCTCGAGAGTAAAAATAGGATATATTTCCCTGTTTCATGGTTCCATAGTTAGAAGCAAAAGACTGATACAGCAAATCTACTGACTCCTCATTTAAAACGGGAGAATGATAAATTCCCATTCCATCCTGATAAATCGCATATGACAGCGGGGCCGAATCAAATACCTGATCAGAGGCACTTCGAACCACCTCATCCAAATCCACATTAACAAGTATCGTCCCCAGTGTATCCAGTTCAAAATCTTTCGCACGCCGCACATCACGTACTAAAAACAGACCATATTCACTACAATAATCTGTTACCCATACTGGATATCCTGAATGTTGGTGGGCTCTCTCAAGCAGATCCTCCTCTATCTGCACTGGAAGATTTCGGCACCGTGCCAAATTGCTGTAAGTTATGTAATTGGGATTGTATAAATTAATGTAATAAATACCATTGTTTCTGAAATTCTGATAATAACCGGGTATTGTATAAGATAGTGTACGAAATGCTTCATTTTTATCATTATCACCGGCCCCTGGATCAGATGCAACGGACAATGTATTCTGGATAGAAGCATCTGCCAGAATCATTCCTGTCATCCCCTCTATATTAGACAGGCGTTCCGCAATTACTGATGAGCTGTAATCCAACGATTCCTTTGTCGCTTCATATAAAAGCTTATTTCCTGAATGATATGTAATCCACAGGCCTGACCCTGTTCCCAAAACAGTCATTGCTAGAACAAAACAGATGATACAGGTGAATTTTCTGTTTAATGTAAAGTTATCAAACTTTTCATGAGCTTTCTTTATTATTTTCATGCTTATTATTATAAAAAAACTCGTTTCCCTTTTCAAGAGTACCAGACAGCCAAGTCGGAAAATCGAACCATGACAACGTTTTTTTGGAAAATAGCATCAATAAAAACATCGCTTTTTTAGGATTAGTCTCCGCTTTTTTGAGTTTTCATTTATAGATATAATTACTATAATAAACACATAAAACAGCTTTCAGCTGTACAATAGAACGAAAAACAACATCAGCTGCTGAGCAGCATCAACAGGAAGGAGTTTATTATGAAAAAGAAACTAGCAGTATTATTAGGATGTACCATGATCACAGCAACATTAACCGCCTGCGGATCCGGTCAAAACAGTGCAGCAACATCAGCCACCGATGCCAAAGCTCCAAACCAGAAAACAGACACTACATCTGACATGATCGTTTCCTGGTGGGGAAATCAAACGCGAAATGAACGAACACAGCAGGTATTAGATCTTTACAGCGAACAAAGCGGAATCACTTTTGACGGTCAGTTTGCAGAGTGGGCAGACTATTGGAACAAGCTGTCTACTGCCTCTGCCGGCCATACACTGCCCGATGTGGTACAAATGGACTATGCCTATCTGGATCAGTTTGTGAAAAATGACCTGCTGGTAGACCTGACACCTTATATTGAAGACGGAACTATTGACATTTCCAATATAAATGAAGATATTTTGAATTCCGGAAAAATAAACGGAGGTCTCTATGCTATTCCAGCAGGAATCAATGTTCCGTCATTAATGTACAACAAGACTCTTTTGGAAGAAAATGGGATCGAAATTCATGACAATATGACAATGGACGAATTCTACTCCCTTTGTAAAGAGGTATTTGAAAAAACCGGTTATAAAACTGATGTATTCTATGGAAACGGAGCTGACTATGCAGCCTATGTGATGCGGTCACAGGGCACTTCTCTCTATGGAGATAAAAAATTAAATGCCACTGAGGAACAATTAAAAACATTCTTTGAAATCTACGAAAAGGGTATCTCCGAAGGCTGGATGTGCGAACCGTCTATCTATGCAGAACGCACCATCGGAACACCGGAACAGATGCCTCTTGTATACGGTTCCAGCCCAAGTACCAGAAGCTGGTGCGCATTCTCCTGGTCTAACTCCTTTGCTTCCCTGCAGAATGCAGCAGGAGATGATCTTGAGGTAGGCATTACCACCTGGCCTGCAGATGATCCCAAAGCAGCTAATTATTTAAAGCCTGGTATGTTTTTCTCCGCTACCGTTGATGGGGCAAATCCTGATGAAGCTGCTAAATTCTTAAATTACTGGACCAACGATCTGGAAGCCAACAAGATTCTTCTTGGCGAGCGCGGCATTCCCGTATCTTCCTCCATATCCGAAGGTATTTCCAGCCTGATGGATGAATCCAGCCAGCAGGTTATCGACTTTGTATACAATGTAGTAGAACCCAATTCCTCACTTATTGATCCTCCATCTCCCGAGGGTTCTGCCGAGGTTATCCAGATGGTAAATCAGCTGGTAGAAAAGGTGTGCTATCAGGAAATGACCGCCGCGGAAGCAGCTGCGGAACTTTTCACTGCCGGAAATGAAGCACTTGCAAAGTAATGAAAGGAGCAGCCATGAATTTAAAGGCACGCTTAAATAAAGAAAGTACGGCCGGGGTGATCTTCACCCTGCCGTTTATTCTGGGATTTCTGCTGTTTATGGTAGTTCCCATGGCAATTTCGCTGTACTACTCCTTCTGTGATTACAATATTCTGTCCCCACCCCAGTTTACAGGACTGAAAAACTACATGGACGTCTTAAAGGACGAAACCTTTTTTAAAGCCATCGGGGTTACTTTTTACTATGCGCTGGTTTCCGTTCCTCTCCGTCTGGTCTTTGCTCTTTTAGTAGCCATGATCCTGCTTAAAAACACAAAGGCAACTGGATTTTACAGGGCAGCCTACTATCTTCCGTCCATCATCGGAGGCTCTGTGGCCGTATCAATCCTGTGGAAGAGAATGTTCGCCATTGACGGAGTTGTAAACAGCCTTCTTTCTCTTTTGGGAATCCACTCAGAAGTTTCCTGGCTAGGAAATACAAAAACAGCTATCTGGGTACTGATTGTGCTGGCAATCTGGCAATTTGGTTCATCTATGCTTATTTTTCTTTCTTCTTTAAAGCAGATTCCAATTACGCTGTACGAAGCAGCCCGGGTTGACGGTGCAGGGAAATTGACACAATTTAAGGATATAACTCTGCCTCTTCTTACACCCACAATCTTTTTTAATCTTGTAATGCAGATGATTAACGGCTTTCTCGCCTTTACACAATCCTACATTATTACACAGGGAAAGCCTATGAATTCTACCCTGTTTTACACTGTCTATATGTACCAGCAGTCCTTTGAATTTTACAACACAGGATATGGAGCTATGTTGGCCTGGATCATGCTCGTTATAGTGGGACTGATTACACTTATCCTGTTTGCCACGAAGAAGTTCTGGGTCTATGAAGGAGGCTTCTGATGAAAAAAACACAATTCAAAATCAATACCGTAATCTACCATATTTTTGTATGTAGCTTCGGGCTTTTGATGATCTATCCTTTGATCTGGATGGTTATGAGTTCCTTCAAAGAAACCAATACGATTTTTACCACAGCAGGATCTTTGATTCCGGAAACATTTACGTTGGAAAATTATAGAAATGGCTGGAAAGGATTTGCCAAAATCAGTTTTGGCGTTTTCTTTAAAAATTCCCTGTTTATTTCTATTATAGCTACCATAGGAACCGTTATATCTTCTTCTCTTGTGGCCTATGGCTTTGCCCGCTGCAATTTCAGAGGAAAAAAATTGCTCTTTGGAGCCATGCTGGTTTCCATGATGCTCCCGGCTCAGGTACTCATGATCCCCCAATATCTCTGGTATCAGAAGCTGGGCTGGGTAGGAAGCTACCTTCCGCTGATTGTACCGTATTTTTTTGCAATACAGGGCTTCTTTGTATATCTGATGATTAACTTTATCGACGGCATTCCAAGAGAACTGGATGAGGCAGCCAAAATTGACGGATGTTCCTATTATTCTATTTTTTCAAGGATTATTCTTCCGCTAATTTCTCCAGCTCTTATTACTGCAGGTATTTTCTCCTTTATGTGGAGATGGGACGATTTTCTATCCGCACTGCTTTACATAAATGAGTCTGCGAAATATCCCGTTTCTCTTGCGCTTAAGCTCTTCTGCGATCCCGGCTCTTCTTCCGACTATGGGGCCATGTTTGCAATGGCATCCCTGTCTGTTCTGCCAGCCGTCATCATGTTTATTTTCTTCCAGAAATATCTGGTAGAAGGAATTGCTACTTCCGGATTAAAGGGCTGAACGGCATTTAACGTTATATTTTGAAGAAAGGTTAGGAAAAAGATATGGAAAAAATAAAAAAAATGTCTGCTGTAGTTACCTATGCTCCTGGCGACAACCGTTACGAGGAGTATCCTGTTCCGGTTTTATCGGAAGGTGAAATTCTCTTAAAAGTAAAGGGCTGCGGCATATGTGCCGGTGACCTTAAGGCTTACCATGGAGGAATCCGCGTATGGGGAACCTCCGAAGAGGATCGATATATTGAGCCCCCATGTATACCCGGACATGAATTTTATGGAGAAGTAATTGACATTTGCGGAGATACAGGCAATATACAACTTGGGGATTTAATCTGTGCCGAGCAGATTGTTCCCTGCGGCGAATGTCATTTCTGTAAAAATGGGAAATACTGGATGTGTACCAGATCTGCAGTTTTTGGATTTAAAACCTATGCAAACGGCGGTTTTGCAGAATATGTGAAACTTCCAAAAACCTGTTTAAAACACAAGCTCCCCAAAAGCTTTACCAAGGAGCAGGCCGTTCTCGTGGAACCCATTGCCTGTGGAATGCACGCTCTGGAACAGGCTAATATCGGTCATGATGATATTGTGATTATTTCCGGGCTTGGCGCTATCGGTATGTCCATGTGTAACATTGCAAACCTGAAGATGCCCAAACTTGTCATCGGTCTGGAGCTTCGGGATGAGCGTGCCCAGATGGCAACAGAATATGGGGCTGATGTTGTTCTCAATCCCGCTTCCTGCAATGTATCTGAAGAAATCATGAAACTTACAAATGGCCTGGGATGCAGCGTTTATGTAGAGGCCTCAGGAAGTCCCAAAAGTGCTGTACAGGGCCTGAATGTATTATGCAACCATGGCCGTTATGTTCAGATGGGCGTACTCTCTGATCTGGTAAACGCCGACTGGAATACCATTGGAGATGGAAAAGAGCTGACTATCATAGGTTCCCATCTTTCTGCAAAGGTATACCCTGCCGTAATCCGCGGAATCGAAAAGGGACTTATAAAAACAAACGGCCTTATTTCTCATTGCTATAAACTGGCTGACTGGAAAAAAGCCTATGAAACAGCAGAACGTGATCCCAGTGCTGTAAAGGTTATGCTTGAGCCATAATAAAATGATTTTTAAAGGGCAGCTTCTGTATCTGTTCAGAAGACTGCCTTTTTTACCCATTCCGATACTCCGTAGGGCTCTGCCCGGTAATTCTCCTGAACACCTTGGTAAAGTAATTGGAATCACTGTATCCTACAGCCTTTCCCACATCCTTCACATTGACTGTGGGCTGTTCCAACAGCTTTTTTGCCTCGGCAATGCGGTACTCGGTGAGATAAGCAGTAAAATTCTGGTTAAAGTACTGTTTAAAGAGCTTGCAGAAATAGGGTTCTGAGTAGTTCATCCTCCGGGCCAGCTCCTGCATGGAAATGTCATACATATAATTTTCTTCAATAAACGAGCGGATCATGGCCCCTACCCGGCTCATGTGATCATTATCATCCTCCGGCTGAACCGGATCTTCTTCAAAATCAGCTTCCTCCGATTCATTTTGAAAGAACTGGTCTATCTCCTTCCTCTGATCCTGCTCCTCTACCATGCGCATGGCCTCCTCGATCACAAGCATAAGCTCATTTTCATCATATGGCTTCAGAACATAGTCAATAGCCCTGACGGAAATAGCTTTCTTTGCATAGGAAAATTCATCAAAGGCCGTAAGGAAAATAATTACACAGTCCTTATCCTTTTCCCGAATCTGCTCTGCCGCCTGAATACCGTTAATTCCCGGCATCTCTATATCCAAAACGGCAATCTGTATCTTCTCCTTTTCATATATCTCCAGAGCCTGCCTGCCATTTTCGGCCTGATAAACCTCACATTGGCCTTCCAGATTTTTACTGAGCATTTTATACAGTACAGCCCGTTCTATCATTTCATCATCCGCTATCAGCAGTCGGTACATTATTTCTCCCCCCTGTTATGCTTTTCCTGAGGAATGAACATCTGAATCACCGTGCCCCGTCCTTCTCTGCTGGTGATCCGGAATTCTCCCTGTTTGTACATCATGTGGATACGCTTGTAAATATTTCCCAGTCCAATTCCAATCTTGGAGGTCCGGCGCTCCTTCATGGCCTCCGTGACCTCTGCCAGACGCTCCTCAGACATTCCGAGCCCCGTATCGGCTACAGAAATAACAAGCCTGTTTCCCTGTTCCCAGATCCTTATGTGAACCCTTCCGCCCTGTTCCTTCTTTGACAAACCGTGAACCATGGCATTTTCCACCACAGGCTGCAGAGTAAAGGCCGGGATCATAGCCTGCTCTGCATCAACCTTAAGATCACAGCTGTAGAGAATACGGCTTCCAAAACGCATCTGCTGAATATACATATAATCCTGCACCACCTTCAGTTCCCTGGCAAGGGCTACGATCTGCTCTGAGGTTTTTAAATTATACCGGAACAGGCTGCTCATACTGGTAATCATCCGTTCTGTAACAGCCGCTTCCTCCAGCTTTGCCATACAGGCGATCATATTCAGGGTATTAAACAGGAAATGGGGATTGATCTGGCTTTTCAGCAGCTCCAGCCTGGCTCCGCTAAGCTGCTTTTCCATCTCTACCCTTTCGATCTCTTCCCTGTGAAGCAGTTCGGACATACGGTGATTTTCCTTTAATGTATCAATATACCCCTTTGTAGACCGTTTCATTTTGTTAAATGCCCGCACCAGTTCGCCCATTTCATCCCGGTTTTCCACGCTGAGATCCTCTCCGGTAAAATCATTTTTGGCGATTTTTCTGGCGCACCGGGCCAAAAGGACTGCCGGAGATACCAGCGCATTGGAGAGGATTTTGGTTAAAAACATCACAAAACCCATAAGAACGGCGGAAATAGCCAGAATCAGATAGGGCAGGTTATAAAATACAGGTACTTTTTCCTGATAACTGTCATTTCCTTCTTTTAAAGTGACCTGCACCAGACGTCTGGCATAGGTCTGGAGATATTCCTGCATCCTGTACACCCGGTACAGCCGCTCCACAAAATCATTTTCCCGCACCTGTGTCTCGGCAAGCTCATCCCGATAAACCTGATAGGTTTCATAACCATTTAAAATGCTCCAGGTGCGGGCGTAGCGCTCTGTGCCAATCCGGGCATAGTCAAAGGGAAGGGAGCGGAGACAGCGCTCTGTGCGGACGCAGGACAGAACATACTGATCTCTCGTATCAGGCGTGGCATCGCGGATATAATCCGCAAAGGACTCAATCTCAAGATCCAGTGCCTCCTGAAAATCATGGCAGCGGGAATTGTCATTTAAAATGGTATTGAAGCCTCCCAGTGAGAAGTTCATAATACAGATACTGAACGTAGCCGAAAGAGCCATGATCAAAATGACCATGGCTGCAAAGATACCAATCTTCTTTTTAATGGAAATCGTTAACCATATATTACGAAGCATAAATCTGTATTATAATCTGCGGTTCCTTTCTGTCTGTATCCTCAGCCCCACCTGTGTTTTATGACTCAGCGCGTTTGAGGGATTGAGCCGTCTTTTTGGTTCTTCCCCGGCCCTTTGCTGTCGCTATCTTTTTAGGTTCCTCTTTTGTGGTGGAAAGCTTTTTAGGTTCTTCCTTGGTTGTAGACAGCTTCTTCGGCTCCTCTTTCGCCGTCGTTATCTTTTGGGCTTCCTCTTTCGATGTAGACAGCTTTTTAGGCTCTTCCTTTGCCGTAGACAGCTTTGGGGGTTCTTCCTTTGCCGTGGCTATCTTCTTCGGCTCTTCCTTCGCCTCCACCGTCTTTTCAGTAATTTCCTTCGCCGCCTTTTTCGCTGCCCCGGCAACGCGTCCGGCTGTCTTTTTGGCGGTTCCCGCTTTTTTGCCGGTTTCTGCCTTTTTACCTGTTTCTGCCTTTTTACCTGCCTCCGGCGTACAGGAAAATACCATAAAGCTCATTGGCGGGATATTACATTCGATGGAGTTCTCTCTGTCATCCCACGGAATCTTCTTCGAGCTCTTTGCGCGGGCGTTGATCCTGCCCTGGCCTCCGAATTCCCTGGCGTCACTGTTGAAGATTTCCTTATATTTGCCTGCAAACGGTACTCCCAGACGGAATTTCTCATGCTCCACATTGTCAAAGTTACAGATAAAGAGAAGCGTTTCCTTTCCATCCCTGCTTCTGCGGATATACAGAATCATGCTTTCCTCATGATAGCTGCAGTTAATCCATTCAAAGCCGCTGGGATCAAAGTCCTCCTCGTAAAGAGCCGGATGAGCCAGAACCATATGATTCAGCGCCTTTACATAATTCTGCATATTTTTATGAAGTGGATACTGCAAAAGCTCCCACTCCAGAGAAGCATTTTCATTCCACTCATCAATCTGTCCAAAATCCTGTCCCATGAAGAGCAGCTTTTTGCCCGGATGGGACATCATAAAGCCATAAGCTGTCCGCAGATTCTCCGCCTTCTTCTCCAGTGTCTCCCCCGGCATCTTTCCCATCATGGAACCTTTTCCATGAACCACCTCATCATGGGAGAATACCAGAACAAAGTTTTCACTGTAGGCGTAAAGCATGGAGAATGTGAGCCCGCCGTAATTATTCTTCCGGAAATAGGGATCGCAGCGCATATAATTGGTGAAATCATTCATCCAGCCCATATTCCACTTATAGTCAAAGCCCAGACCTCCGTCCTTTGGATTGCCGGTAATCATGGGCCATGCTGTGGATTCCTCTGCGATCAGCACAGCGCCGTCTTTGCGTCCCTTAAATACACTGTTTAAATGCTTTAAGAATTCTACGGCTTCCAGATTTTCATTTCCGCCGTACATATTGGCTACCCACTCGCCGTCATTTTTGCCGTAGTCCAGATAGAGCATGGAAGCAACTGCATCCATGCGGATACCGTCTGCGTGATATTTATCAGCCCAGAATAAGGCATTTGCAATCAGGAAGTTGGATACGCCGGGACGGCCGTAATTATAGATCAGAGTGCCCCAGTGGGGATGAGAGCCCTGTCTGGGATCTGCGTGTTCATATACGCAGGTACCGTCAAAGCAGGCCATGCCATAGGCGTCTCTGGGGAAATGAGCCGGTACCCAGTCAAGGATCACCCCAATGCCATTTTCATGCATATAGTCCATAAAATACATGAAATCATCCGGGGTTCCGTAGCGACTGGTGGGCGCATAATACCCCGTCACCTGATATCCCCAGGAAGCGTCTAAGGGATGCTCCATAACCGGCATCAATTCCACATGGGTATACCCCATATCCTTTACATAATCAGCCAGCTTAACAGCCAATTGCCGGTAATTATAGAACTCAGACCCGGTAATAGCCTTTCCATTTTCATCCTCTGCAAACGCTTTGCGGATCCAGGATCCCAGATGCACTTCGTAGATATTAAACGGCTTGTCCTTTGTATCAGAAGCGGCCCTCTTTTTCATCCACTCTTGATCCTTCCACTGATAGTTTCCGATATCCCATACGATCGAAGCATTATTGGGGCGCAGCTCTGCATAATTGGCATAGGGATCGCATTTTAACATGGGTTCTCCGAACCGTGTCTTGACTTCATATTTATAGAGACAGCCTGGTTTCAATCCCGGAACAAACAGTTCAAATACACTTGCATCTCCCTCTCCCAGCTTCCTCATCTGGTGGCGTCTGCCATCCCAGGAGTTAAAATCTCCCACAACGCTGACTCTCATGGCACAGGGAGCCCATACGGAAAAATACACTCCCTCCACGCCGTCTATGGTCATGGGATGGGCGCCCATTTTCTCATAAATATCATAGAAAATACCAGCCCCAAACTTCTTAAGCTCCCGCTCAGTATACTGTGGGCCAAAAGCATATGGATCGGTGATTTCTTCCTCTGTTCCATTGTCATAGGTTACTAAAAATGTATAGGCTGTTTTATTTTTTCTGGGAATCAGAACCGCAAAAAATCCCCCTTCATCTGCCAGCTCCATATCGTAGGTTTTTCCCGTATTGGAAAGCTTTACCTTTACAGCCGCAGCCGTGGGAATCAGAGCCTGAATCAAAAGGCCTTTTTCCGTTATATGAGGCCCTAAAAGCCTGTGAGGATCTGCTGACTCTGAATAGGTCAGCTCCTCAATTCCCGCCCAATCCATCAAATCGTATAATGTCTGTTCCATAAATACAAATCCCCCTTCCGGCAGCTACAGTGTCTGCGCCCGTTCTGAAATATTTTGTCTGAAATTAATTACCTCATGCTCATACTCCTCTTCCATCAAAGGAGAAGCAATCATAAAATCCGCACTTGCTTTATTGTTGGCAATAGGAATATCGTAAACCTGGGCGATCCGCAGAAGAGCCTTCACATCCGGGTCGTGAGGCTGGGCTGTCAGGGGATCTGAAAAGAAAATCACAAAATCAATCTTTCCCTCCACAATTTTGGCTCCAATCTGCTGGTCGCCGCCTAAAGGCCCGCTGTTGTATCCCTTTACCGGAAGGCCCGTATAATCTGTAATCATCCTGGCCGTAGTGCCTGTTCCGCACAAAAAATGCTTTGACAGAGCTTCCTTATGCTCCAGGCACCAGTCCATCAACTCATGCTTTTTCTGGTCATGGGCAATCAGGGCAATATTTTTCTGTTTTCCAATGGTCATTGACAGGTAATCCATTTTTCTGGCCTCCTTTTATGCTGTGCCGGTATAATTTTCTATTCTGAAACCCTGTTTACCAGAGTTCCGATTCCTTCAATAGAGCACTCAACCACATCCCCTGGCTGTAAAAACCGGGGAGGATCAAAGCCCATGCCAACACCTGCCGGTGTTCCTGTGGCAATGACAGTACCTGCCTTCAGGGTCATGCCGGCAGAAAGCTCGCTTACCACATGATCGATATCAAAAATCATAAGCTCTGTGCTGCTGTCCTGGCGAAGCTCTCCGTTTACTCTGGACTGAATAGAAAGTCTGGGCGGATAGGGAAGCTCCTCTGCGGTGACAATACAAGGCCCCATAGGAAGAAAGCCGTCCAGGCTCTTGCCGAAATACCACTGCTTATGACGGGTCTGAAGAGTTCTGGCGCTCACATCATTGATCACCGTATAACCGAAAATATAATTTTTCACCTCGGAGACAGGCACATTTTTTGCGTCCTTTCCAATAATAACCGCTAGTTCAGCCTCGTAATCCAAATCCTGCACTAACTCCTTATGGCTGGGGATTTCAGCGCCTGTACCCGTAGCCTCGCTGACCCGCTTGGAAAAATATACGGCAAAAGGCCGCTCTCCGCCAAAGGCCTCCTTCTTATAGCGAGCCGATTCCTCTGCATGGGCCATATAGTTGATGCCCAGGCAGATCACATCCTGCACAGGATGAGGAATGGGCGCAAGAAGGATAGCCTCCTCTGTGGGAACTGCCCCTTTGATCTTATAAGGATCCTGTCCTGACACATATTCCAGAAGCTGCTTTTCAGACTCGCTGATACCCTCGATCAGCTCCTGCATGGTTTTATAATCCATATCCAGAGAGCGTAACGGATAAATCCATGTTCCATCCCTGTTTATAACGCCCAGTCTTCTCTTATGTTCGATCTCATATGTAACAAGTTTCATTGACGGCCTCCTGTACTCTGCACTCACTTATTGTCTACTGTACCACATTTTTCCGATTTTTTCTACTTTTCAGCTCTGATTTCTGTATTTTTCAGTCTCTTACTGCTGCGCATCCCTGAAAATCCTTCCCAGCTGTATCACCACAGTAGGAAGAAATGCGGCCATTCCTACAGCCGCCGCCTGAACCGGCATAAGATCGGATGCGGCAAAAAACGTCTGCAGCCCCGGCACAAAAAGAACCGCCGCCAAAAGGACGCTCCCGAGCACAAATGCCGCCAGACTGCTCGGATTGCTGAGAAGGCCAAGCTGTATGATCGAATGGCTGCTGCGGCAGTTAAAGCCGTGAAACAGACGCGCCAGTGTAAGCGCAGAAAATGCCATGGTACAGGCCAGGGCTTCTCCCCCCTGTCTCATTCCCAGGCTCCAGGCCCACATGGTTGCCCCCGCCATCAGGCCGCCCTGAAAAAAGATCTGTCCGACAAAACCGGGAGTCAAAATTCCTTCCTTCGGGTCTCTGGGCGGTTTCTTAAGCAGTCCATCCTCTGCCGGCTCCATCCCAATGGCAATTGCCGGAAGAGAATCAGTAATCAGGTTGATAAACAGCAGATGAACCGGAGCAAAGGGAAGGGGAAGCCCCAGAAGCGACGTGTAAAGGACGCACAGGATCCCTGCCATATTTCCGGACAACAGAAACTGAATGGCATTTTTAATATTGCGGTATACGTTTCTTCCATTGGCAGCAGCCTTGATAATCGTAGCAAAATTGTCATCCGCCAGAATCATGGAGGCGGCATCCTTTGACACCTCTGTTCCTCCCAGACCCATAGCAATGCCGATATCTGCTTTTTTCAGGGCGGGAGCATCATTTACCCCGTCGCCCGTCATGGCTACGATATGCCCCCGGTTCTGCCATGCTTTTACAATGCGTATTTTATGCTCCGGAGATACGCGGGCATAAACAGAAATCTGCGGCAGCTTTTTTTCCAGTTCTTCCTCTGTCATCCGATCCAGCTGGGCTCCTGTAAGCGCCAGATCTCCGGGCAAAAAAATGCCGATCCGGCCTGCTACAGCCATTGCCGTTGTCCGGTGATCTCCTGTGATCATCACCGTGCGTATTCCGGCCTGACGGGCCGCAGCTACTGCCGGACGTGACTCCGGCCGGGGCGGATCCATCATTGCCGCAAGCCCCAGAAATACAAGGTCTGTTTCCGGATCCTCCTGCCATTTGGCTCCGGACCGACAGGCAAATGCCAAAATCCTGAGCCCCCGTAAGGACCATTCCTGATTCTGATTTAAAATCGCCGCCCGGTCGGAAGCAGAAAGCTGTCGTGACGGAACAAGATCCGCGCCGGCAGGATTTATGATCCGTGTGCACCGCTCCAGCAACACATCCGGAGCACCCTTAACAAACATGATTTCTTCCCCCTGCACCTCATGGATGGTCGTCATTCTCTTTCTTACAGAATCAAAGGGAATCTCCCCTTTTCTTGGACAGCATAGGCGCAGCTGCTCCGGGACTGCTCCGGCAGCCTGAACCATATGAAACAGGGCCAGCTCCACCGGATCCCCCTCCTTATCCCCGGCAGATGGAGATGTATTATTATTTAAAGCGGCTGCCATTAAAAAGAACTTCGCATCCTTTTTTCCTGCGCCGGCATACTCTTTCAACTGATCCGGCTCCATTTCTCTTCCATTGATATATACCGCCTCTGTTTCCATACGGTTCTGAGTCAGCGTTCCCGTCTTATCAGAGCAGATCACAGATACGCAGCCAAGACTTTCCACTGCCTTTAAATCCTTGATGATCGCGTGCTCCCTTGCCATTTTCTGGGTTCCCATGGCCTGGACAATGGTGACAATGGAGCTTAATGCTTCCGGAATTGCCGCCACAGCCAGAGCCACGGCAAACATCAACGCGTCCAGTACCGGTTCCTTCCGGTAAACACTGAGTCCAAAAACCAAAACACAGATTCCCATGATGCCAAGCGCCAGATGACCGGAAAAATAATCCAGGCTTATCTGCAGGGGTGTTTTCTGTACCTCTGCCCGGTTCATCAGAGAAGCAATCGAACCAATCTCCGTATTCATTCCTGTAGCTGTAACTACTGCGGCAGCCCGACCGGAGGTAACCAGAGAACCGGAAAATACCATATTGACCTGATCTCCGGGAGACAGCCTTTCTCCTTCCGTTCTCAGACATCCTGTATTTTTTTCTGCGCTGAGCGATTCTCCGGTAAGAGAACTTTCATTCACCGTAAGCCCATAAACCTCCAGCAGCCGGCCATCTGCCGGTACCAGGCTTCCGGCCTCTAAAATCATCAGGTCTCCCGGCACTACTTTCGAGGAAGGAATGGTAACCGACTGCCCCTCTCTCACCACTCTGGCCTCAGGAGAGGACAGCTTTTGAAGGCTTTCCAAGGATTTTTCCGCCTTCCTGTGCTGGATGGTTCCCAACAGGGCATTTAAAAACAAAACCGTAAAAATAACCAGAGCGCTTTCCGGATCTCCTGTAGCCATGGATATCCCGGCAGCGATCATTAAGATCACTACCAGAAGATCCTTAAACTGACTTAGAAAAATCTGCCACCAGGGTACAGCCTCCCGCTCATAGAGAACATTTTCCCCATATTTTCCCAGTCGGGAACAGGCCTCTGCATCGGTCAGCCCCCGGCGGCAGGAGGAAAGCTCTCTTAAAACCTCTTCCTCTGATCTGCTGTACCATTCTGTCATTCCGGCTCCCCCTTTTATACTCTGGATCTGTAAAAACAGCAATGAAAAATGCTCCCGGGACCATCCTTGAGCGGCCCCGGAAGCATCCGGTCTGTACACTCTGTTTAATTTATGAAAAAGAGAGGTCTGTTATGACATCAGCCAAATATCATGCCAAATACGGCTTTCATCCCCTCGGATATGGAGGATTTTTCAATGTATTCCTCTCTGGTATGAGCGCCTTTGCCCCGGTAGCAGCCCGCGCAGACGCTGGGGATTCCCAATGACATGGGGATATTGCAGTCTGTGGAGCCGGAGCCTGTCTGGGGGCGCTGCCCTGTAACCTGCTCTACAGCCGTGCAGGCCCGCTCTAAAAGAGCCCTCTGGCGCTCCGGGTCAATGTCGCCGGAGCAGGGACGAAGCCCTAAAACCTCCGTCTCGATCTCCATCCCCTGCGCTCTGGCCTGTTCGATCACTTTATCAAACTGATCCTGCATATAATCCAGATGTTCCCTCCGGTCTGAGCGGAACTCATAAAGCATATGAGCCTCCTGAGCAATGGTATTAACCGACGTTCCGCCCTGGATCTGGCCTACATTAAAGGTCGTTTTTCCCTGCTCCGGAATCTGGATCTGGTACAGCGCTTCAATGATTCCTGCCAGTCTTTCAATGGCATTTTCCCGGCCGAAATCATTAAAGGAGTGGCCTCCTTTCGTGCGCACTGTGACCTTAAATCGCTTAGAGCCCACAGCCTGGTCTACAATCTTGTCCAGCTGGCTGTCAAAGGTACAAAAAGCTGTGATCCGGTCGGCATAATCCTCACATATGTTCCGGACGCCCTTTAGATTTCCCAGACCCTCTTCCCCGGAATTGCATACAAACAAAAGCCCCGGACGGTCAGAGGGATATACCTCCTCAAGGCGTCCTTCCTGGATGGCCTCTGCCAGATACTTTGCCGCAAGGAGCAGGCAGACAAGACAGGCTGTATCATCCCCAATGCCCGGACAGAAAATACGGTCTCCTTCCTCCTTTAAAGGCAGCTCCTCCTCATCAGGAAATACCACATCCGTATGGGCCATATAGACCTCCAGGCCATTTTTTTCACGGATCACGGCCGGCCAGACAACATTTAAGGCCTCATCTATATATACCCCTTCTGCTCCCTGCTCTTTTAACCACTGAAAACAGAATTCTGCCCGTTTTTCCTCATGGTTTGAGGGCGCAGGAATCCTGGCAATGGTTCTTAAAAGCTCCAGGGCCTCCTCCTCATGTTCTCTGATAAACACTTCCATTGACTCACTGAGCATCTTTTTTTCCTTCTTTCTCCCGAACCGTTTTTTCAGGCAGAACCTCCGGGCTCTCCATAAATACACAGACTGCCCGTGCTCCGATCATAACCTTTTTCTGATCCTTTAATACAGGCCCTTCTCCCTCCGGCCAGAAACCGTTTACACTGTCCTCGGCTGTGTTGAAAACCATCTGCCATGCCCTTCCTTTGGGGAGATTCGGCAGCGCAAATTCATGGGGCTCCCAGTGCATATTATAGGCTGTATAAAAGCTGGGTTTTTCCGTTTTTTCTGTATCCTCTGAATAATCGCCGCAGTAGAATGCGCCGAACTGACGGCTGCACCGGTCAAATTCCGGCTGCCATGCCTTCTCTCCGTGATAGGACAGATCCGGCAGTCCCACCCCCCGGTAATCCATCAGTCTGGGTTCTTTCGCCATGTGGAACAGATCATGGGCCTTTCTGAATGAGATCACCTGTTTTACAAAGGCAAACAGTTCCTTATTACGCCGGATAAGCCCCCAGTTCAGCCAGGAAATCTCATTGTCCTGACAATAGGAATTATTATTTCCCCGTTTGGTCTGCCCAAACTCATCACCAGACAGAAGAAGGGGCGTTCCCTGGCTTAAAAACAGAAGAAGCATGGCATTCTTTAACTGACGAAGCCGCAGACTGAGAACCCTTTTCTTTCTCACCGGCCCCTCGGCCCCGCAGTTCCAGGACTGATTCTGGTCTGAGCCGTCCTGATTATCTTCCCCATTGTCCTCGTTATGCTTTTCGTTATAGGAAACCATGTCCATCATGGTAAAGCCGTTTACATTTGCCATGTAATTGACCGTTCCCAGATGATCCGGATTGTGACGGATATGGTAGGACAGCGCACTTAACATCCCCTCATCGCCCTTTAAAAAGCGTCTCATATCCATCATAAAGCCGGAATTATACTCACAGATGCGGCGGGAATCCCCCTCCTTCCAGCCTTCTCCCCACAGCTTTAAATCCTTTAAATAAGGGTCTTCCGCCAACAGGGAAAGAGGTGCAAAACCTACCAGATGAACGCCGTCTACATGGTATTCCATCGCCCAGAAGCGCACCACATCCAGCACATATCCCGGCGCTTCACTTCCGTCAAAATACAGTTCAATCACCAGTTCAATCCCTGCATGGTGAAGAGCCTTTACCATCCGTTTAAACTCTGTGGACGGATCCCCGGATGAACAATAGGAGGCCTTGGGAGCAAAGTAAAAGCCGCTGCAGTAGCCCCAGTAATTGAGCTTTACAGGCTCTGTATGAGAAGGCTTTTCTTCCTGATCTTCCCTCCGCATCCCCTGGGGAAGACCGAAAATTTCGGACTTTTCTGGAAAGATAATCTCATTAAATTCCACCGGAGGCATCATTTCCAACGTAGTAATCCCCAGCTCCTTAAGATAGGAGATTTTTTCAATCACTCCTTCAAAGGTTCCCCGCTGTTCCGGACTCAAACCAGAAGAAACATGCTTTGTAAAACCTCTGGGATGGATCTTGTAAATAATGCAGTCCTGAGCAGGAACAGCCGGAAGGCAGTCATCCTCCCAGTCAAAATCCGTACTTTTTTTCGGAAATAAGGTATGGATGCCGCCTGTTCCCCGTTCCTTACTGCCCCAGCGTCCGCAGCCTGCAAACTGCCGTCCAAACGGGTCTGCGGCCTCCTTTCCATCCTCCTCAAAGGCGTATTCCAAACCCTCAAACTCTCCCTTTACGGTCATAAAGTGCACATTTCCCATCCGTCCCTCATGGGGGAAGGGGATTCTGGCGACAGGCTGTCTGCTCCCTTTTTTAAAGAGAAGCAGCCCGCAGCTTTCTGCCTCCGAAATAAAACACACATCAAAGCCATCCCCATTCGCCGCCACACCAGGCGGATAGATCCGGCTTTTGTCTGCCACTGCAATATAATCCCTTTTCATCCATACACCGCCTTTCACAACATTCATAATCTATTATAAGTGAAAACGGCTTACTTTTCCATTACTTTTCAGCCTCTGATACAGCCTGTAAAAATATATCTTCTCTACTGCTCTGCAATCTTTGCAGCCAGCTCCTCCAGATACATCCACCGCTCCATCTTCTCCTCTAAAGCGGCTTCCGCCTCCTCCTTCTCTGCCATGAGCTGGTTCAATTTTACAAAATCATGGGCTGAAGCCTGAATCTCCTGTTCCAGAGAGGAAATCCTCTCCTCCAGGTCTGCCATCTCTCCTTCAATGGTTTCATAGTCTCTCTGCTCTTTGTAGCTGAATTTCAGCTTCTGGGGGCCGCGGGTGCGCTGAGTTTTTCCGTTTGTACGGACTTCGGTTTTCGCTTCCTGTCCGCCTCCCGGCTGTCCGCCTTCTGCTTCTGCCCTTTTAAGGCAGGTATTCTGATAATCTGTATACCCGCCTTCATACTGCCGTACCCTTCCATCGCTCTCAAAGGCAAAGATCCTGTTTACCACGCGGTCCAAAAAATAACGGTCATGGGATACGGTAATCACAATCCCCGGGAAGGTGTCCAGATAATCCTCCAGGATCACCAGCGTCTGAATGTCCAGGTCATTGGTAGGCTCGTCCAGAAGGATCACATTGGGCGCTTCCATCAGGATACGGAGCAGGTACAGCCTGCGCTTCTCTCCTCCAGAGAGCTTTCCGATCACCGTATACTGCACGCTGGACGGAAATAAAAACCGCTCCAGCATCTGGCTGGCGCTGATGCTTCCATCTTTTGTTTTCACATATTCTGCCGCATTTTTAATATAATCAATCACACGAAGGCTCTCATCCATGGCCTCATTTTCCTGAGAAAAATAACCCAGCTTTACCGTCTGGCCGATCTCTGTCGTACCGGAATCAGGCTGTACCCAGCCTGCGATGATCTTCATCAGAGTGGATTTTCCGCTTCCGTTGGGGCCGATAATTCCCACACGGTCATTTTTCAGGAAAATATAGGTGAAATCCTTTATGAGCACCTTATCTCCGTAGGACTTGGAAATGTCCTTCAGCTCCACCGTAGTCCGTCCCAGGCGGCTGGCAATGGACTCTAACTGTACATTTCTGTCATACTGGGGTCCCTCCTGGTCACGCAACGCCTCATAGCGCTGGATATGTGCCTTCTGCTTGGTCGAACGTGCTCTGGCGCCTCTCTGCATCCAGGCAATCTCTGTCCTTAAAATGGACTGGCGCTTGCGCTCTGTGGCCTCTGCCATTTCAATCCGCTCTGCCTTTAGCTCCAGATATTTTTCGTATCCTCCCTGATAGCTGTAGAGCTTCCCCTTGTCCAGCTCCACGATCCGGCTGGTCACACTGTCCAGAAAATACCGGTCATGGGTAATCATCAAAAGAGCGCCCTTAAATGCCTTTAAATATGCCTCCAGCCATTCTGCCATACCGCTGTCCAGATGGTTAGTAGGCTCATCCAGAATCAGCAGATCTGCCGTACTTAAAAGAACGCTGGCTAAGGCCACCCTCTTCCTCTGGCCGCCGGAAAGAGTATCTATCTTTGCCTCGCAGTCCGGCACCTCCAGACGGTTTAACATAGAGCGGGCCGCTGCCTTTAACTCCTCCTTTGAGGCAAAATGAGGCTCGTTTTCATTTTCACGCACAATAGCCTCCAGCACGGTTTCCCCATCCTGGAACTCCGGAATCTGAGGCAGATAGCGGATATACAGGCTGCGTCCCTTCACCACCGAACCCTCATCCGGCTCCTCTAAGCCCGCCGCGATCCGAAGGAGCGTGGACTTTCCAGTTCCGTTGATTCCGATCAGGCCGACCTTTTCCCCCTCATTGATGGAAAATGCCGTATCATCAAACAGCAGACGCTCGGTATATGATTTTGTTAAATGCTCAATGGTAAGAAGATTCATGGATCCGTTTCCTTTCCCTCATTTGCTATTCAATCACCAGTTCCACCGGACAATGGTCAGAACCAAAAACCTCTGTATGGATTCCTGCGCTTACCAGACGATCCTTTAAGGCCTCACTGGTGCAGAAATAGTCGATGCGCCACCCGGCATTCTTCTCTCTGGCCTTAAACCGGTAGGACCACCATGAATACACGCCCTCTGTATCCGGGTTAAAATAACGCCAGGTATCAATAAAACCGGCATCCAGAAGCTCTGTAAATTTCCCCCGCTCCTCATCGGTAAAACCGGCATTTTTCCGGTTGGTTTTGGGATTTTTCAGGTCAATCTCTTTGTGAGCCACATTCAGATCCCCACAGAAGATTACCGGCTTTTTCTCCTCCAACTGCTTCAGATAGGCTAAAAATGCAGCTTCCCATTCCATACGGTAATCCAGCCTTGCAAGGCCGTCCTGAGAGTTGGGAGTATAGCAGGTAACAACATAATAATCGCCAAACTCAGCCGTGATCACACGGCCCTCATGGTCATGCTCCTCAATCCCCAGACCGTATGATACGGAAATCGGCTCCTCCTTACAGAACAAAGCCGTACCGGAATACCCTTTCTTCTCTGCATAATTCCAATACTGAAAATACCCCGGAAGCTCAAGGTCAATCTGTCCCTCCTGAAGCTTGCTCTCCTGAATACAGAACACATCTGCATCCGCCTCCTTAAAAAAGTCCAGAAAGCCCTTTCCCACACAGGCCCGCAGGCCGTTTACATTCCATGAAATCAGTTTTTTCATGCTGCCCTCCTTTCTCCCTACTGCGGATATTCCAGTCTTGACTCCGGATAGCTGTCAATATGTTCCAGCACCTTTAAGTATCTTGCCGCCAGATACTTTGCCATCCCCAGGTTCATATCCAGGTAATTGCCGCAGTCCCTTGCAGAAGCCCCCGGCACTTCCCCCTCAAAATCCCGGATAAAGGTAAATAACTCCACCATCAGAGGCAGAATCTCTCTTGAAGCCAGATTACCTGCCAGCAGCAGATAAAAACCGGTACGACAGCCCATAGGGCCAAAGTAAATGGTACGGCTTCCGTATTCCTTATGGTTTCTTAAAAAGGTAGCCGCCAGATGCTCAATGGTGTGCATCTCCGCCGTATTCATCACCGGCTCCTCATTGGGAGAGGTCATACGCAGATCAAAGGTAGTAATCACCTGATCCCCAACCTGATCCTTTCTTGAAACATATACGCCCGGCTGAAGCCGGATATGGTCGATGGTAAAACTTGCAATTTTTTCCATTTTGAATCTTCTCCTTTTCTTCGTTATCTCTCTGCCTGTTTATCTCGCTGTCTGCGGTGTGTACTGCGGTTTGGCCCTGAGGGCGACTTTGGAGGCGAAAAGGCAGGACCCTTTGTCCAGATCCTGCCTCCATCTTGTGCCAAAACGCACCTTATAATCAATCATCCTGCTCGTCGCTTTCAGCAACGGTAAATGTAAATCTCTTTCTAGCCATCTCATCGCTTTCCAGATACTCATCATATGTGGTGATCTTGTCAATGAGCTTTCCGTTGATGATCTCCATAATACGGTTGGCTGTGGTCTGTACGATCTGGTGGTCACGGGAGGAGAAGATCATCACGCCCGGGAACTTGATCATACCGCGGTTTAATGCATCGATGGACTCCATATCCAGATGGTCGGTGGGCTCGTCCAGCATCAGCACATTTGCGCCGGAAATCATGAGCTTGGACAGCATACAGCGAACCTTCTCGCCTCCGGAAAGAACCTTTACCTTCTTTACGCCGTCCTCGCCTGCAAAAAGCATACGGCCCAGGAAGCCGCGCACATAGGTTACATCCTTTTCTGGAGAATACTGGGTCAGCCACTCTACGATGGTATCGTCATTTGCAAACTCAGCAGAGTTATCCTTGGGGAAATAAGACTGGGTAGTTGTCAGCCCCCACTTGTAGCTTCCCTCATCGGGCTCCATCTCGCCTGCAAGGATCTTAAAAAGAACGGTCTTTGCACGCTCGTTTGGTCCTACCAGAGCAACTTTGTCCTCTCTTCCCAGGATAAAGGAAATATCATCCAGAATCTTCTCACCGTCAATGGTCTTGCTTAAATGCTCTACTGTCAGAACCTCATTTCCGATGTCACGGGAGGGACGGAAATCAATGTAAGGATACTTTCTGCTGGATGGCTTAATATCGTCCAGCTCAATCTTTTCCAGGGCGCGCTTACGGGAGGTAGCCTGCTTGGACTTGGAAGCATTGGCGGAGAAACGCTGGATAAACTCCTGCAGTTCCTTGATCTTCTCTTCCTTCTTCCGATTGGCTTCCTTCATCTGCTTGATGATCAGCTGGCTAGACTCTACCCAGAAATCATAGTTTCCTGCGTAAAGCTGGATTTTACCGTAGTCAATATCCGCGATCTGGGTGCAGACCTTATTTAAGAAATAACGGTCATGGGATACCACAATAACGGTATTCTCAAAGTTAATCAAAAACTCCTCCAGCCATGCAATGGCGTCCAGATCCAGGTGGTTGGTAGGCTCGTCCAGAAGCAGGATATCAGGATTGCCGAATAATGCCTGCGCAAGAAGCACCTTTACCTTCTGAGCACCCAGAAGATTTCCCATCTGTGTATAGTGGAACTCAGGGCCGATGCCAAGGCCGTTTAACAGGCTCTCTGCGTCAGACTCTGCTTCCCAGCCGTTCATGGTGGCAAACTCGCCTTCCAGCTCTGCCGCCTTGATGCCGTCCTCGTCTGTGAAGTCTTCCTTCATGTAAATGGCTTCTTTTTCCTTCATAATCTCATACAGTCTGGCATTTCCCATGATAACCGTATCAAGAGCCGTATACTCGTCATATTTGAAATGATCCTGCTGTAAGAAGGAAAGTCTCTGTCCCGGTGTAATGGCAATCTCGCCGCTGGTCGGCTCTAACTGGCCGGACAGAATCTTTAAAAATGTAGACTTTCCCGCACCGTTTGCACCAATCAGTCCGTAGCAGTTACCCTCGGTGAACTTGATATTCACTTCCTCAAACAATGCCTTCTTACCTACGCGAAGGGAGATATTATTTGCACTAATCATGTCTCTTACCTTTCTTTGGAATCTTATTTTTATCGTTCCTCGTCAAAAGAGGGGTCAGAATCTGGCCCCTCTTTTTATGTTTCTCTCAATATCAGATTGTACAGGGAAAATGGGGTTTTTGCAAGGGGATTTTCGGAAAAAGCAGGACATTTTGCATCTTCCTACTCCCCCTTCACAATCTCCACCGGAAAATTCATCCCCTCAGAGGTCACATACGTCACCCAGACCGAATCTCCGCTGTCCCCTGACAGCGCGCCGTCCTCTATGGGGCAGTTATCCTTTAAAAAGCTCAATTCTCTTCCGTCCGCTGTTTTCATTGCAAAGGAACTCATGGCATTGGCGGTGGTGATTCCTTCCTCTATAGAAATCGTCCACTCCTCCTGCTCCGGCAGGGCCACTACCAGGTCCACATCTTCCAGTTTTCCAAGCGGTTCCCCGATATAGGCAATGGCAATCTGGACATCCTCTGCGATCTCCATCTCCACATCCCGGATATCGCTTAGGGAAATCTCATACTCTTTCCCATCATCTGCCAGAAGCGTAAAGGCAGAACCATCTTCTTTTTCCTCAACCACTGTTCCCTGAAGCATATGATAACGCCCGGCTTGTGCTGATTCCTCTGTCTGTGCCGGGGTTGTCTCCGTCTCAGAAGGTGCCTCCGATTCTGTGGTTGTCTCTGTCTGCTGAACCGATGAAGACGGTGCATCCTCCTGCTTTTTGCTGCATCCCGAAGCAAGCAGCACTCCCGCCATCACTGCCGCAGCTGTCATATATACCTGTTTTCTCATATTTTCACCTCCGATTTTCCGCCTAAAACGGAATTTCCATACTTTTACCCAGATGTTACCATCCCTGTCTGAAAAATACAAGAAGTTTTCCCTTACAATTTCTTAATATTATGCACGGAACGCGCCTATCCCTCAACAAAAACAGACAGCGCCGGAGGATGCTTATCTCCTCAGGCACTGCCTGCCATTTATTTTCTCTATCAAATCGTTCCATATCTCCCCAGAAAGCTCTGCGTCCGCTCATTCTCTGAGGAAAATACTTCCTCTGGTGTTCCCTCTTCCACAATCACCCCTCCGGCCATAAAGATAACCCTGTGGGAAATATCCCTGGCAAAAGCCATCTCATGGGTTACGATCACCATGGCAATATGAAGATCTGCCAGGGAACGGATCACCTTCAGCACTTCTCCCGTAAGCTCCGGATCAAGAGCTGAGGTAGGCTCATCAAAAAACAGGATCCTGGGCTTTAAGGCCAAGGCTCTTGCGATAGCAACTCTCTGGCACTGACCGCCGGAAAGCTGATAGGGATAGGCGTCTTCCTTATCCTCAAGCCCCATCTTTTTTAACAGCTCCCTGGCTTCTGCATAGACTTCTTCCTTATTGCGCTTCTGTACATGGATCGGCGCATCCGTGATATTTTTCATCACCGAAAAATGCGGAAACAGATTAAAATTCTGAAATACCAGGCCATACTGGCTGCGGATTTCCTTTAATTCTGCAGGAGATGCATACTGAATGGAACCAGGATCATTTCCCCATACAGCCTTTTTTCCCAGATAAACCACCTCGCCCCGATCCATGGTTTCCAGCAGGGTGGCACAGCGCAGGAGAGTGGATTTGCCGGAGCCTGAGGGGCCGATGATGGAAACGATCTCCCCGTCCTCCACGCTCATTGATATATCCTTTAATACCTTCAGATTGCCGAAGGACTTTTCCACATGATTCAATTCCAAAAGCTTCATTTTCCACATCCTCCTGTTTCTAACGGTAATACTCCAGCTTTTTTTCCATCCATTCCATGGTGCAGGCCACAATCAGATTGAAGATATAATAGAAAAGCCCGGCTGCCACAAAGGGGATCATACTGGTCTGAGAGGATGCCAGCGCCTTTGCAACTGAAAACATCTCCACTACACTTAAGGTAAACGCCAGTGACGTGTCTTTTACCAGGGTGATCACCTCATTGGTAATCGAAGGAAGGATCCGCTTGATCACCTGAGGCAGAATGATCTTAAAAAAGGTCTGGAACCGGCTGTAACCCAGGATATAGGCCGCCTCATACTGTCCCTGAGGCATAGACTGAATGCCGCTGCGGTAAATTTCCGCAAAATAGGCGGCATAGTTAATCACAAACCCGATAAAGGTCGCCCAGAGACGGTAACCGCTGCCTACACGGATGCCGAAAAGATAGTAAGGGCCAAAATAAACCACCATGAGCTGCAGCATCAGAGGTGTTCCCCTCATAATAGAAATGTAAACCTTAACCAGATTTCTGAGGAAACCGTTTTTCGTCATACGTCCAAAGGCAACTATGAGGCCCAAAGGCAGAGAAAATACAAGCGTAACCACAAATATCTGTATGCTGGTTCCCATGCCTCCTGCTAACTGTGCAACCATCTGGTAAAGTGTCATTTTACCCATTTTAAACTACCTGCTTTCATTTTCCAATTGTCGTAATGTCCTTGCCAAACCATTTTTCAGAGATGGTCTTTAAGGTGCCGTCCTCGGCCATTTCCTCCAGGGCGCCCTGAACCTTGTCTCTCAGCTCTGTGTTTCCCTTTTTAAAGCCAATTCCATACTCCTCTGCTGCCAGAGAATCCTCCAGAATAACGAAATCCGCATTTCTCTGGCTGATCTGATATCCTGCCACAATCACATCCATGGCAATGGCGTCTACCGCACCCTGCTCCAGATCCATAAAAGCGGTATTGTAATCTGCTGTAGTAAGAAGCTGTGCAAAAGTAGCTGTCAGATCAGGGACTGCCTTCAAGGCTGCCTCAGCGGAAGAATCCACCTGACACTCTACTACCTTTCCTGCAAGATCTGCCTGGCTTTTAATTCCGGAATCTCCTGCCACTACAAACACCTGCGAATTTTCCATGTAGGGCTCGCTCCATGTATATCCGTCCTCCCGGCCGGTCATGGTAAAGCCATTCCAGATACAGTCAATATTTCCTGACTCCAGTTCCATATCCTTGGCATCCCATGCAATGGGCTGAGGCTTATATTCTAAACCCAAACGCTTCGCCGCCTCCTGGGCCAGCTCCAGATCAAAGCCCGTATATTCTCCATCGTCACCCATAAATCCCATCGGCGGAAAATCCTGATCGAATCCAACGATCAGAGTACCTCCCTCTGCCTTTGCCTCCTCTGATGATTCAGCAGCTTTCTCTGTGGTTTCTGCTTTCTCTGTAGACTCAGCCTCTGTTTTCGCCTCTGTGGCTTCTGCCTTTGTCTCTGTCGGTGCGGATGCAGCGCCGCCGGAGCAGGCTGTCAGTGACAGGGCCATCATGGATGCAAGTGCTGCACATACGAATATTTTTCTCATAATCATTTCCTCCTCGATGGTGAGCCTCGGACTTCCTGCCCTGGACGTTCAGGGATACTATTGGCTCTTCTTTATTAATACTCTACCATATTAGCATAGTAAAGTGATTTTGTAAAGTAGAAAATAAAAATTAATTATGGTAGAATGTGGGAAAAGGAACGTATAATTGGAGGAAATTATGTTTATAGAGCACATTGCAATGTATGTAAATGACTTGGAAGCGGCAAAAAATTTTTTTATTAAATATTTCAATGCGACGGCAAATGAAGGTTATCACAATAAAACAACTGATTTTCGCTCCTATTTTTTGACTTTTGATAATGGATCCAGATTAGAAATTATGAATAAACCTGTAATGAACGATGTCCCAAAGGAATTAACACATACTGGCTACATTCATATTGCCTTTCGTCTTGGAAGCAAAAAGGCAGTGAATGAACTTACAGAACAACTGCAAAATGATGGATATGAAATTATAAGCGGCCCCAGAACAACTGGTGACGGATATTACGAAAGCTGTATTATTGGCATTGAAGGAAATCAGATTGAGCTCACAGAATGAATGGAGGCTTATTCAGTTAAATTAAGGAGAAACCAATGAACAAATACACTTATATTACTTTAAGACAAAACCCCGAATTAAAAGAACAGGCTGCCGCATGGTTTCACAGCAAGTGGGACATTCCGCAGGAAGCGTATCTTGAATGCATGGACGCATATCTTAACAAAGAAACGGAATATGGATGGTATCTTTGTCTGGATGAAGAACGCATTATCGGGGGACTTGGAGTCATTGAGAATGATTTTCACAACAGAAAAGACCTTGCGCCCAATGTGTGTGCCGTATATACCGAAACAGACTATCGCTGTCAGGGAATCGCAGGCCGTTTGCTTGATATGGTTGTAACAGATATGCGGTCTAAGGGAATTTCACCCCTTTACCTGATTACAGACCATACCTGTTTCTATGAACGATATGGATGGGAATTTTTATGTATGGTTCAGGGCAACGGCGAATCCGAAATGACCAGAATGTATATTCACAGATAATTCCGGATTCGCACAGCCTGCTGATTATTTTCTCTGTGTTAATCCCGATACACTACTTTCCCGCCACAGATGGTATACTTAACCTTTCCTGTCATCCTGCGGCCCAGGAATGGGCTGTTGGATGCTTTTGAAGCAAATGCATCTGCTGTCCAGGTTTCATTTTCATTAAAAATAACAAGGTCAGCCGGAGCACCCTGTCGGATATAACCGCAGTCCAGCTTATATAGTCTGGCGGGATTTAAGCTCATCTTTTCCATCAGCTGCAGCAGGCTTAAATGCCCCGGCTTTACCAGCTGCTCAATTCCAAGAGAAAGGGCTGTTTCCAGACCGATAATACCGCTTGGCGCCTCTGTAAGGGGCTTATCCTTTTCTTCCCTGCTGTGGGGCGCATGGTCTGTAGCAATCAGATCAATCGTTCCGTCCTTTAAGCCTTCAATGAGCATCTGACGGTCCAGCTCTGTGCGCAGAGGCGGATTCATCTTCGCAAGGGTTCCATGCTCCAGCACAGCCTCCTCTGTAAGCGTAAAGTGGTGAGGCGTTACCTCTGCCCACACATCTGCCCCCAGCTTCTTTGCCAGGCGCACCAGTTCCACGGAATATCCGGAGCTGATATGCTGCACATCGATCCTGGCTCCTGTTTCCAGCGCAATCATACAGTCTCTTGCCACCAGCGAATCCTCTGCCAAGGAAGGGGAACCGTAAATTCCCAGCTGATCGGATACAGCCCCATGGTTAATGCCGTTTTCGCGGATAAACGATTTATCCTCCTCATGAAAGCTGATCACCGTATCCAGTCTGGCAGCTTCCTCCATAGCCCTCAGCACAAAGGGACCATCCATTAAGGGGATTCCGTCATCCGTAAATCCGGCGGCTCCCGCAGCCAGCAGCCCCTCCATATCTGTCAGTTCTTCTCCCTTAAAGCCCTTTGACACAGCAGCGCAGCTGAGCACATGGATTCCCGTCTTTTTGCCCTCCTCCAGAACATAGCGCAGGGTTTCTTCATTATCAACCAAAGGCTTTGTATTTGCCATGCAGACCACCGTAGTAAAGCCTCCCTTTGCGGCTGCGGCTGCTCCTGTATGGATATCCTCCTTATAGGTCAGGCCCGGATCTCTGAAATGCACATGAACGTCTACCAGACCCGGCGCAGTCACCAGACCGGTTCCGTCAATGATCTGCTCATACTCTGCCTCCGTTCTTCCTCCCAGACTATCCGGAGGGCAGATTTCTCTGATGATTCCATCCTCAATTACAAGATCTGCTCTGCTGTCTGTCTTTCCAGCCGGGTCCAGCACCCGGCTTCCCTTAATAAGTATCATATACCTGTTTCTTCCTTTCTCTTTTTACAATTCATTATACCTGAAAGCATTCTCCCTGACAGTGAATTTCCACAATCCTGTTTCCGTAATCAGCCGCACAGGGAAGGGCCTTAAAACGCTCTGTCACGCCAAAGTCTCCCCAGAAGTGCATGGGAAATACAATATCTGCGCCTGCCATACGCATAAAATCGTCCATTCCCCGGTAAAAATCCTTTTCCTGCCGGGGGTCCAGCAGCATAAAGGCCACGTCAATATGGTTTTCGGCTACTGCCTGAAGCTCCCGGTGAAATGCTTCGCTCATCCGGCGGTTGTCTTCCTCCGGTTCGCCCTCCCATACCCAGTTATTCAAATCTCCGGCATGATAAAGCACCTTTCCCTCCGCCTCAACCAGAAAGGCTACTCCCTCATCTGTGGACTTAAAGGCTTTTACCGTTACAGGCACATTTTCTCCGGTTTCCTTCTGGAAAGAAAATTCCTCTCCCGGCCCTAAAAAACTGGTTCGGCACAGAAATTCCTCAGGAACCCTTCTTCTCCAGATATCATCCGAAAGGACAAACCAGATTTTGGGATGACTTTCCGCCAATTCAAAAATTCCGGGTGAAAAATGGTCCCCATGACGATGGCTGGCAAACACAATCAGCAGCTGATCTTCCCGGATTTCGGGAATCTCTCCCTCAAAATAATCAAACAGCAGCGCAGTCTGCTCCATTTCCACGAGAAAACTGCTGTGATGAATATAGGTAATTTTCATGTTCGGCCTCCTCATCCCGATTGATCATCCAATCAAAAAAACGCAGAATGTGTTTCACTACAAGCCTACCGCAACACACATTCTGCGTCAATACTTTATTACAGTTCCTTTCCGCACTCCGTACACATACCGGCCACTGCAGCCATAGCCGCTTCATCCTTCTTTGCCATCTCATAAAGCCTGTAGCCGCCGCTTAAATTCCAGGTCTTAAATCCGGCCTGAGCCAGTATTCTCTGAGCCAGATAACCTCTTAAACCGATCTGGCAGGTGATATATATATCCTTTTCCTTATCAAGTTCGCCCATGCGCTCCCTTAAAGAATCCAGAGGAATATTGATAAATCCGGGAATCATGCCCCTCTGACACTCCTCCGGGGTTCGCACGTCCAGACGCAGAGCTCCTTCAGGGATCTGATCCAGATCTTCCACATAGAAAGGCTTCATAAGGCCCTCGATCACATTTCCAATCACATATCCTGCCATATTCACCGGGTCCTTTGCCGACGAGAAAGGCGGGGCATAGGCCAGCTCCATTTCCTGCAGGTCAAAGCCTGTAAGACCGAAACGGACTGCATTTGCCATATCGTCAATGCGCTTGTCCACGCCCTTTCCGCCTACAATCTGCGCGCCCAGAATACGGCCCGTATCCGGCTCAAACAGCGTCTTTACCGTCATCATCTCGCCGCCGGGATAATATCCGGCCTGAGAAGCAGAGGTGGTAATTACCTTTTTAAAGGCACGGCCCTGAGCCCGCAGGCTTTCTTCCTTTTCGCCTGTAACCGCTACTGTCAGTCCGAAAAACTTCATGATGGAAGTACCCTGGCTGCCCTTATAAGCAGTCTTTCTTCCGCAGAGATTATCTCCCACAATACGGCCCTGCTTGTTGGCAGGAGAAGCCAGAGGAATCAGTACCTGCTTTCCGCTTACAACATGGCGCACACTGACTGCATCACCCAGCGCATACACATCCGGCGCACTGGTTTCCATATAGGAATTCACCAGAATTTCTCCTCTGGCCCCCAGTTCAACTCCGCTGTTCTTTAAAAAGCCCGTATCCGGACGGACTCCAATGCTTAAAATCACCATATCAGCCGGAATTTTCCTTCCGTCCTTTAAGATCACACCCTCTTTATCCATAGCCGTACAGGTCTGTCCCAGATACAGATCAATACCCTGAGCCCTGATATAATTATGCACCTGATGAGCCATGTCCATATCAATAGGAGGCATCACATGGGAAGCGCCCTCCACAACGGTTACATGGACGCCCCGTTCTGCCAGGTTTTCCGCCATTTCCAGACCGATAAAGCCTGCTCCGATCACTGCACAGGTTCTGGGAGCCGCCTCCTTTATATGGTCATAGATTCTGTAGGTATCGGGAATATTTCTCAGGGTAAACACCTTATTTTCTTCGATTCCCGGAATTGCAGGACGAATAGGAGCTGCACCGGGAGACAGCACAAGACGGTCATAGCTTTCCTCATAGGTTTCCTCCCCATGACGCACTGTCACCGTCTTATTTGCCGTATCCACAGACAAAACCTCGCTCTCTGTCCTCACGTCCACATTAAATCTCTGATGGAAGCGCTCCGGCGTCTGCAGCTGCAGCGCGCCCTTGTCCGTAATCACTCCGCCTACATAATAGGGAAGACCGCAGTTTGCATAGGAAATATACTGTCCCCGCTCAAACATGATAATCTGTGCGCTCTCGTCATTTCTGCGGAGTCTGGCCGCTGTGCCTGCTCCTCCTGCTACGCCTCCTACAATCAGTACTTTCATAGTAAAATACCTCCTTCTGTCATAATCTTTAAGTGCACAGCAAGCCCTGTCATCCGGCAGGGCTTCTGTACAATCTTATTTGCTTATAAAAAATGCGGAGTTCCCGGCGTCAGTACCTCGCACCCGTTTTCAGTGATCAGCACCATATCCTCAATATTAAACCCATTGACTCCGTCAATATAACAGGGAACTTCCATAGCCAGCACCATACCTGCCTCCAGAGGCCTTGTGGTAGCCGCGTTAATATAGGGCGCTTCCGCTGTAGCCGGCCCCATACTGATGGAATGGCCCTGATGGCCTCTTCGGTAACAGGGGAATTTCTCCTTAACATAATCATAGGCTGCATGATACAGCTCATTAATGGGAACTCCCGGTCTGGCTGCGGCAATCATACGCCGCTGTCCTTCATAAAGACGTTCCTTCAATTTCAGGAGGGCCGGATCTGTTCCCTCCATGCACCAGGCTCTGGAGGTGTCTGTGGTATAAAAATCAAACTCCGCATTCACACCTGCATCAAATTTCACCACATGACCTGGCTTAACCACTCCATCCTCCGGAAGAGTCAGTCTGGCTCCGGCTGGCCCTGTGGAAAACATGGACCAGGAGCTTGGAACACAAAAACCGGATTTGATTACATCCTCCCGGAAACAGGAAACCATTTCCCTCTCTGTAATTCCTATTCCCACCATTTTGCTGACCTCCGTAAAGCCATGATCTGCAATCCGGCAGAGACGGCGGAACATTTCGATTTCCTCTGCTGTCTTTACACTTCTGGCATAGACAAACAGATCGGAAATATTTACAAATTCTGCTTCCGGAAACATTTCACAGAGCATATGATAATAGGGAACAGGAAGATAATCCAGCTCAACGCCGATCCGTCTGTCTGCCAGATCACATTCCCTTACAAACTTTTCCAGCTTATCTCTGGAGCTGAGCATTCTCTCCGGATCAGGAACTGCTGCCCCTTCTGCGATCTCCGGCCAGGTTTTAAGGCCTACCCAGGTATCATAGCAGTCCACCACAAACCCCTTTCCCGCAGCCTTTCTGCGGAAGGTTTCCGCCTCAAAATCCATGGTAGTAATATGAGTGGGAACCGTATCGTCAGCCCGCATCACAGCCAGTGTAAAGCCCGGCTGTCTGGATACGGTATGCTGATGGCCGCCAAAGCCTGTTACATAGTGAAAATTTTCCGGCGAGGACACGATAGCCCCGTCAATTCCCTGCTGTCTCAGCAGTTCTTTTATCCTGCCTTCTTTCGGCTGCATCATCTGAAATCCCCCTCCATTTTTATTAATAAACTAAAGGTGCACCTGGTCCTAAAGGCAGACCTAAAAGATACCAGATTATAAACATAATGATCCAGCCGATGAGGAAGCACAGGGAGTAGGGAAGCATAGTGGAAATCACGCTGCCGATTCCCGCCTTCTTATCATACTTCTGGAAAAACGCTACCGTTAATACGAAGAAGGGCATCAGGGGAGCAATAATATTCGTACTGGAATCTCCGATCCGGTATGCAACCTGAGTCAGCTCCGGTGAGAAGCCCAGACGCATGAACATGGGAACGAAAATCGGCGCCATGATGGCCCATTTTGCTGAATCCACTGCAATAAAAATATTGATAAAAGCGGTTAAAACAATAAAGCATACCAGCAGCGGAATACCTGTAAAGCCTACAGACTCCAGGAAATTAGCTCCGGATACGGAGATAATTGTGCCAAGGTTTGAGTAGTTAAAGCAGGCTGTAAACTGAGCGGCAAAGAAGATCAGCACCATAAAGCTTGCAAGACCGCTGATGGTCTTATTCATCAGAGCAACTACGTCCTTATCATTTTTAATCACACCGGCCCCGATACCATATGCAAGACCCGGAAGCAGGAAGAGAAGCATCATAAAGAAAATGATACCGCTCATAAATGGAGAGGTTAAAAATCCGTGAGTTTCCGGATTTCTTAAAAGGCCGTTTTCAGGTACAACCAGAACTGCCATAAAGATAATGTAGGCTAAGGCCGTAATTCCCGCCCAGCGCATTCCCCGCTTCTCGTTCTCACCGATATCCTGAACCATCTCTGAAGCATCCGGAACATAGGGAGACAGACGTGGCTCAACAATCTTATCTGTTACAAAGGTACCGATAGCTGTAATCAGAAACGTAGATGCTACCATGAAATACCAGTTGCATACAGGAAGAACCGTATATCCGGGGTCAATCATCTGAGCTGCCTGAGTGGACATACCTGCAAACATGGGATCATTGGTTCCGATTAACAGGTTAGCGCTCCATCCGCCGGAAACACCCGCAAAGGCCGCAGCCAAACCTGCAATGGGGTGACGGCCAAAGGCCATGAAAAGCACTGCGCCCAGAGGAACCAGCACCACATAACCGGTAGAGGATGCAATATTGGACATGATTCCCAAAAATACCACTACTGCTGTCACAAATGTCTTTGGCGTGGAAGCAGCTATTTTGCGCAGAAGCGCGGACATAAAGCCGGTTCCGTCAGCAACGCCCACACCGATCATAATGGTAAATACGGTTCCCAGAGCAAAGAAACTGGTAAAATTATTTACAACTGTTGTTACCATATGGCGGATACTGTCCGGCGCAAGAAGACTTACCGCCGCAACCGTCTTCTGGCTGATCTCTCCGCTTGCGCTGTCCAGATAATCATAAGTAACCGTAACGCCGCAGGCCGCACAGATAGCAGACAGCACGATTACCACTGCCGTAAGAATCAGGAAGATAGTCGCCGGATTAGGCAGACCGTTTCCCACTCGCTCTACTGTATCCAGCGCACGAAGTATAAACCCCTTTTTCTGTTTCTCTTTTGTCATTTTCTTTCCCTCCAATTTATACAGCTTCACAGATATCAGTTTTTCACTGCCTCTACCGCCTCTTTAAGCTGCTTTAAAGCCTTCTCTATGACGCTTCTGGGACAGGCCGCATTAAGACGCATATAGCCGGACAGGCTCCTGCCAAAGGACCAGCCTTCATTTAGTCCCAGTCCCGCTTCCTCAATCATAAAGCGGCGCAGCTCCTCATTTTCCATTTCCAGTCCCCGGCAGTCCAGCCATACCAGATAGGTAGCATCCGGTACATTAGGACGAATCTGAGGAATATTTTCCGCACAGAAGCTGCGGATCAGCTCAAAATTGCCGTCAATGTAGACAAGAAGCTGCTCCAGCCACTCCTCTCCCTCGTTAAAGGCAGTTTCCATGGCAATGGAACTGAAAGCATTATTCCGGTGAATATCCAGATTAAACCAGAACTTATCAAACCGTTTTTTCAGTTCCATATTCGGAAATACAACCGCTGAAGCCTGCAGGCCTGCCAGATTAAAGGTCTTTGTGCCGGAAATACAGGTAATCACATGGGAAGCAATCTCAGGCGAAAGGGTTGCTGTGGGAATATGCTTCTTTCCATGAAAAATCAGGTCTGAATGAATCTCGTCCGATACGATAAGCACATCGTTGGCAATACAGATCTCGCACATCCTCGTAAGCTCTTCTCTGGTCCAGACAATTCCCAGAGGATTGTGGGGGCTGCACAGGAAAAAGAGCTTTGCTTCCTTTGCCTTTTTCTCAAAATCTTCAAAATCCACAGACCACACACCGTCTTTTTCCACCATGGGATTTTCAATGACCTCACGACCCCAGCTCTCTGTAACATCATAGAACTCCGAATATACCGGCGTCTGGATCAGAACCTTATCCCCCGGTTCTGTAAACACGAATACCATAGAGGATAAAGAAGGCACCACGCCTACGCTGAAGCTTAACATGGAGCGGTCAATCTCCCAGCCATTGCGGCGTTTCTGCCAGCCGCACACTGCATCGAAATAGGAATCCGGCCTGGATGTATATCCCCAGATCCCTTCCTCTGCCCTGGCCTTCATGGCGTCGATCACAGGCTGGGCGGTTTTAAAATCCATGTCTGCGACCCACAGAGGAATTACATCCTCCCTGCCGAATTTCTTCTTCCGCTCATCGTACTTGGCTGAGCGGTTTTTACTGCGGTCCACCACCTGATCAAAATCATACTTCATAGCCAACTCTCCGATCTGTTATTCTACTGCATCTTACACAGTTACTATAATATACAGCAAAAATCATGCCAATTTTCAAAACAACGAATTTACATGGTTTTCCATTATATCCCAAAGTCTCAACTGGTTATTTAACCATTTGTCCTTAATTATTATGGTTTAAATGGTCTAAATGGTTATACTCCCACCTAACCGTTCCCACATTTCCCAGCCCTTTGGGGTAATCCTGCTGCCGCCCCGGCCTCTGGTCACCCTTACCAGCCCCAGATTTGAAAGACGTTCTAAAGTCCGGCGGATCTCATGTTGGGATACAGGCAGATGACGCTCTTTAGCCTCTTTTAAAAGGTATTCCCGGCCCACCATCTGTCCCTTTGCGCCTGCCTCATAAAGCCTGCCCAGAACAAACCAAAACACCTCATCCTTTTCCTCTGCTTCAAAGAAATACTCCTTTTCTTCCCGTATCTCTTTTTCACATCTCTGAGGCTGCCTTCTGTTATCCGGACGTCCCGCCGACCGGATAAATGTCACAGGCAGATCCTCAGGAGCAATCACCTTTTTCCCTGTAAAACACAGATACTCCACTACATTTGCCAGCTCTCGTATGTTGCCCGGCCAGCGGTAGCTTACAAACATCTCATGCACTTCTTTTGAAAGCTCAAATGTACCTCCGGCCTGTTTCCGGAAATAATCAATCAGCAGAAAAATATCGTCCCCTCTTTCCCTGAGAGGAGGAATAAGGGCAGGAAGCGCATTTAAACGATAATAAAGATCTCTTCGAAAGCTGCCCTTTTCCACCCGTTCTTCCAGAGCCTCGTTAGTAGCTGCCACAATCCGCACGTCCACATGAATGATCTGATTGCCGCCTACCCTCATAACCTCCTGCTCCTGAAGTACTCTCAGAAGCTTTACCTGCATGGCAGGACTCATTCCCTCAACCTCATCCAGAAACAGGGTTCCCTGATGAGCAAACTCAAACAGGCCCGGCCTTCCTCCCTTTTTCGCTCCGGTAAAGGCGCCTTCTTCATAACCGAAAAGCTCGCTTTCCAGCAGATTTTCCGGCATGGCGGCCACATTAATTGCAACAAATGGCCCATCACTCCTTCTGGAAGCCAGGTGGACTGCATGGGCAAAAAGCTCCTTTCCCGTACCCGTTTCACCGATGAGAAGAACCGGCGACTCAGCCTCAGCCATTTTCCTCAAAATATCTCTGGTGCGCTCAATAGCTTCGGAACAGCCTACCACATCCTCAAAACGATATTTTGCCAGATATCCCTTCCGCAGCAGCTGTCCCCTAAGCTCATTCTGGCGTTTTTCCAGTTCATTAAAACGCTGAAGGGATGCGAATGCTCCCAGACACTCGCCTGCCCGGATGACCGGAACCACAGACAGATTGATGTTGGCGGAACCAATTCGGATCAGCCGCGGCGGTTCCTTCTTCTGATACCGCAGACAGGCTCCAAAGGGTATATAGGGAAATACCATTTCCGCAGGCCGTCCAATCGCCTGCTTTGGGCGGCACCCTGTAATATCTGCCGCTTTCTGATTACAGGCAATAACCTCGCCATGTTCATTTACACCGATCATTCCTTCATCCAGAATTTCAATCAGAAGCTCATAACGGCTTTCCAGCCTCCGTGAACGGTCAAACATATGCTCAAAGCTGTAATTTTCCGCCGCCATAGAACGCATATAGCCCTGAAATGCCTTTCCCTCCAAAAGCTCCTCATGTCCCAGGCGCAGGGCCGCCTCAATCATGGTAGCAGGCGTACAGGGGCGATGACCGATATTGATCACCTGCTTTATCCCCTCCGGTACAAAGGACAGCTCATCCGGCGTCACTGCAATGCCTATATTTTCCTTTCTCCATCCCGGATTCTCAGTACCGTCCGCTCCAAAGGGCACGAAATACAGCTGGTTTACCCCCAGCTGTTCCAACTGGGTCACTGCTTCTCTTGCCATCTGACGGGTCACATTTACAAAGAGAACCTTTGTCCCCCTCGGAAGCTCTTTTAAGGTACGGATCACCTCTTTGGGATAGGTCAGCTGGATCTCCACCACCTGAGCCTGAGGCGGAATATATTTTGCGGCATCCTCCGCAGTCTCAAATGCGTCCGTAGAAACCAGATACAGATCTGCCGGATGGATCTGCTCCACTGACCGGTCTCCGGTACTGAAATACGTTACCTCTGCCAGATCTCCAAACAATTCCTTCACCTGTCCGGCATAAAACCGGCCGGAGCGGGGAATCAGCGTGATCACTGTTATCTTTTTCTTTTGCTCCACCCCAAAGTTCCTCCTTTTCAGGCCCTTCTCTCTAAAAGTCCCCTTACACCTGCCTCCTGCTCGTCAAAGAGCAGCTCTTTATTATAGTGATAATACCGCTCACACTCATATTCCTTCAGAAACTCTATACTGTAAATGCCTGTATTTAATGATGTGATAAAGATAACCATTTCCTGACCGTTTCCAAAGGCAGTCTCCATAAAGTCAAATGCATGTTCTAAAGCTTTGGCGCAGTCGTCCTTCTGAGCCTCATAGCTGTCACTGCGTTCCATAAACCGCTCTCTGATCCACTGCCATGCCTCTTCCTTCTCATCGAGAGAAGCTCCCCTCATCTCCTGGCTCCAGCCCTCCAGCCGGGCGGTTACTCTCCTGTACCGTCTGTCCTCTCTCCGGTCAGACAGGCCGCTGTCTTTTCTGTGGATTCTGGTAAGCTCTGTCTCCTCAGCCACACTGGATAAACGCACGGCAGGAACTGCATTCTCAGAACCATTCAGTTCTTTTTTAAATTCCTTTAAGCGGGACATCAAAAGCTCCATCTCCGCCTTATTTTCATAAAGGGTCCTGAAGCCATCCGTCAGCTTTGCAAGCAGCAGATCCGTAACGCTGAGACGTTCGTCAAAGGGTGCCCATTCCAGCCGGCAGCAGACCTCTTCCCGAATTACCCCCTTTAAGATCTCTTCTACCTGATACTCATTCTGATACTTGTAATACAGCTCCAGATAATTTGCAAAATCCTTTGCGATAGCCGGATGCTGCAGATACTGGCCCACCACTTCTCTGTCTGCCCTTTTATTCAGTTTTTCGTAAACTGTAATCAGCTGAGACAGATCCTCCCACCCTCTGGGCGTAGCAAACCGCTTTCCGTCCACAGTCGTCTCTACCTGGCAGAAATACTGAGGACGAATATCCAGATAGGACAGAACAGCCGGGTGGATATTCTGTGCGCTGGCATATTCCTTCCATACCTTTAAATCCGGCTCCACGGTGATCTTTTTGATTCGGTCCAGAGTTACTACATCAAATTCCCGGACGGATTTATTATATTCCGGCGGATTTCCTGCTGCCACAATGATCCATCCCTCAGGCACCTTATGGGTTCCGAAGGTTTTGCACTGAAGAAACTGCAGCATGGCAGGAGCCAATGTCTCCGATACGCAGTTGATCTCATCAATAAAAAGGATTCCCTCCTTCAATCCCGTATCCCTGATCCTGTCGTACACCGAGGCCACGATCTCACTCATGGTATATTCCGTCACTGCATATTCCTTTCCGCCGTAAACCCTGTGTTCGATAAATGGAAGTCCCACAGCGCTCTGTCTTGTATGGTGGGTAATAGTATAAGCCACCAATCCCAAACCGCACTCTCTTGCAATCTGCTCCATGATCTGGGTTTTCCCTACTCCCGGCGGGCCGATTAAAAGCACCGGCCTCTGGCGGATAGACGGGATCATATATTCCCCGCAGTCATCCTTTAAAAGATAGGCTGCTGCGGTATCCTTTATTTCTTCCTTGGCTCGTTTAATATTCACTCTCTGTCCCTCTTTCTGTCTGAATCTCCCCCGGAAATCTCCGTCAGCTGTTCCTCCTCCAGCACCACCTTCATCGCCCAGGCAGGCACGGATTCATCGGAATACAAATGTTCGATAAATACAAAGGCAGCGTCATAAACCGGGGCATGAACCGGATAAATGCCCTTTCCGTCTGTAAAATAGATCAGTCCCCGAAGCCGGTCCACCTCTCTTTTGGCCCGAAGCTCATTTACATATTCAAAGGCCGGACGAAAATCCGTCCCCCCGAAGCCCGTGATCTGAAAATGCTCCATATAAGCCCTTAAATCCTCTGCACTTTCAATAAGCACATCCGACTGCACCCTATCATCACACTGTAAAATGTGAATCCGTATCTTTCTGAAATAGGTCTCCGACTCGGAAAGCACATCATAGGTTTCCTCTAAAAATCTCTGAACCAGCTCCCCGGAGCAGGACATACTGGTATCAATGACAATGACAAAATCCTCTATTCGGAACACCTCTTTTGACTCTAAGGGCTCGATTAAAGGCATATTTCCATAAAGAGACATTCCATAGGAATAAAAAACCGGATCAAAGGAGTCCGGGTCCACCTCAAGCTCCTCTTTCAGCACAGAAAAACGGCGAAGAAACTGACGGTAATCATAGCGCTCTCTGTTTTCCACCCGAAGCATATCCTGAAGACTTTCATTTTCCTGAGACTCATCCTGAGAACCCATGGTTTCCATCTGAGTCTGCATCTTTTCCCGTTTGTCATTCCACTGGTTCTGACGGGTAACGGCCTGACGGGGATTTTCCTCCTGTTCCCACAAATCATGGTCATCCACCTTAAACTCTGCCTGAAGCTGGCACAGCCTTTGTCCGGAAAGCTCCATCCGGCTTAATGCCCGGTAAATGCGCTCTGCCGTAAGAACCTTGCTGCCGGTTCTTCCCTGTTTGGAAATACCGTCTCTGCCATCCAGCCTTTCTGTTTGAATTTTGTTTTTGTCCCCCGGCTCCTCCATCTGCCGTTTCAGACGCAGGTAGGTTTCCCGCCGGACAGGACTTTGAGGCACATGAACACATTTCTGGTACAGGCCGTCGATCACCGCCTCCATCGCAATATCGCAGGCCAGATCCCACAGCTCCTTTTTCCGTCCCTTTCTTGTATACATATGGCAGAACAGACAGTGAAACACCATATGCAGATAGGCACGGTTGATGCATACACGGCCCTTTTGATAGAGGTTTAAAAGAAATTCCGGATCATAAAAGATTACCGCCCCATCTGTGGATATACCATTCCGGCCCCAGTCTGCCTCAAACCCTAAGCTGCTTAAGGACACATCCAGAAAGTGCATATTTACATACAGCTCGCTTCTGGCCTGATACAGGATCCGGGTGCAGATTCCAACCGTATCCAGTTCCTGAAGCTGTCTCTCTCTTACGGGATCAATCATAAAGAACCTTCTCCATCATACGCTCCGGAACCCGGTTGCGGCGCCTGAGCCTGCTCTGTCATCAGCCGATGCTCCTCCTTAAGTTCCTCATACAGCTTGTAAAAACTCCATCCGCAGTTGTGCTCCGTCACAATGGCTTTTAAGGCAATCTTAGGCACTCCGGCTTTCCTTAGCTGGTATAACAGAGTGTCGATCCGGCTGCTGGTAAAATCCTTCATCACCAGCATCTGTTCCGGGATCACGGGAAGAGGATCGCTCACGTTCTCCTGCTCCTCAAAGCCCGGCATTCCGGCCAGACAGCCTATGGTCTCCATGACCTGCTCCGGTCTTACATTGCGGATTTTCACGCCCATACGCACCAGAACGCTCTTCATCATCATTTCATGCTTTTTCATTCCAGGATCATTCGTCCCATAATATAATACAAGCTCCACTGTCTTTCTCCTCCGATTTATTTAAACAGCTCCTCACTGTCCAGCATCAGCGTAAAAGGACCGTCATTTAAAAGCTCCACCTTCATATCAGCGCCAAACTGCCCTTTTTCCACCACGTCCGCCTGTTCCCGGCACCGGGCCAGAAAATGCTCGTAGAGCTTTTCCGCCATCTGAGGTGCTCCTGCCTTTACAAAGCTGGGGCGGTTGCCCTTGCGGCAGTCTGCATAAAGGGTAAACTGGCTGATTACAAGAAGCTCTCCGCCCACATCAGCCAGACTTAGATTGGTTTTTCCATTCTCATCCTCAAAAATACGCAGGCGGCAGATTTTGTCTGCCATCTTTTCTGTCAGCTCTCTGGTATCCCCATCAGCCACGCCCAGAAGAATCAGAAGGCCTTTTCCAATTCTTCCCAAAAGCTCTCCGTCTACTGTGACACTTGCCTGGGTCACTCTCTGAACAACTGCTCTCATTTTCTCTCGTCCTCCTGTGTGTGATACATTCTCAGTCCTCTCTGGCACTTTTCCTACGTTTTGCAAAGCATCGAAAAAAGAAAGAGCCAGCCGGTTCCATAAGGCCGCCGGCTGGCGCAGGTTTTATTTTTTTCTCCCGGAACTCCGGGCTATTCTTCCTGCTGGTTTTTCGCAAAAGCTATGATGGCCTCATTTAATGAAAACATCTTTTTATCCAGCATATCTACCATATCCGCACAATCTTTTAATTCCATCAGAAGGTTCTCCGGAGCGTTTCCTTCAAATTTGTAAGCGATCTTGTGCTCTAAACTGGCCCAGAAATCCATGGCAACAGAGCGGATCTGGATCTCCACCTTTGTTTCCACGGCTCCGTCTGAAAGGTAGACCGGCACAGTTACCACCATATGGTAGCTCTTATATCCGTTGGGCTTTGGATATTTGATATAGTCCTTTACATGAAGAACCGTAACATCCCTCTGCCCTGCAATAATCTGAGCAATCTGATAAATATCGGATGTAAAGGAGCAGATAATGCGGATACCCGCAATATCGCTTAGATACTCCTGCATATTTTCAATGCTTACCTCACGCCCGTCCTTTTTCAGTTTATTTACAATGCTGTCCGCTGTCTTCAGCCTTGATTTAATATGCTCAATCGGATTGTAATCATACCTGTTTATGAATTCATTATTTAAGATTTCAATCTTTGTATTCATCTTTTTCAAGGCTGAATCGTAGAGAAACATCACTGAACGCCACTGGTCGATCTGTTCGTTCGTTTTGGGGATATTGATCATTCCTATCCCTTCCTCTCCTACAGCTTCAGTCCCTTTAACAGATCCCCCAGGCCTGTGGTGGCTGAAGCGGTCTCTTTATAGTTGAAGGTTTCATGCTCTTCACGCGCAGTCTCCTGCTCGGCCAAAACCTTCATGCTCAGGCTGATCTTTCCGTCTGCAATGGAAAGGATCTTTACCTTTACGGTCTGTCCTTCCTTGAGAACAGCTCCCGGATGCTTGATGCGCTGGGTACTGATCTGGGAAATGTGCACAAGTCCGTCTACGTCCTCTGCCAGCTTCACAAAGGCGCCGTAATCCTTTAAGCTGTCTACCGTACCCTCTACTACATCACCCGGCTTAAACTGAGCCAGACGCTCTTTGCGGGCCTCTTCCCTCTTCTGGCGTTCCACCTGACGGCCAGACAGAACCAGTCTCTTCTTTTCCGGATCTACTGTAATAATCACAGTCTCCACATGCTTGCCCTGCCAGTCCTCCAGCTTTTCTACATAATCCGCTGACAGCTGAGAAGCCGGGATAAATGCTCTTACCTCATCTACAAAGGCAACAACTCCGCCCTTTACAGCCTCGGAAATCTTTACCTTGAGAACGGTCTTATCCTCCATCATCTGAGCAAACTCAGCCCACTTCTGTCCTTCAGCGCTGTCATCCTCCGGTATATCTCTTCTCTGATCCAGAGCCGCATAGGAAGCCTCCAGTTCAGCCGCATAATCCTCCATAGTCTCAACAGGCTCCTCTGCCTTAACCGCTGTCTCCAATTCCTTATTCATGTCTTCGCTCATGTTCTTCTCCTCACCTTCCGCTTTTCATTCCCTGTCTCAGTCCGTTTTGATTCCATCAGACTGTCTGGATATTCAGCTTTTTACATTATATCAGCAAACCACCTGATATTTCTATACTTTTTCAGAAAAATTATTCCTGTTTTTTATTTTTGCTGTTTTTTCCTTTGTACCGGAAAGTTTCCTGTGCTATATTTTAGGAAGAACACTTGCATTTATTTCATAAGGAGGATATTTTCATGATCGATCTTTTAGATCTTCATACACATACCATCGCCAGCGGCCATGCCTACAACACGCTTTATGAAATGGCCCAGTCTGCTGCCGAAAAAGGCCTGGTCCTTTACGGCTGTTCCGAACACGCTCCCGCTATGCCCGGAAGCTGCCACAAATTCTATTTCAGTAATTTTGACGTAATCCCCAGAGTGATCCGTGGAATCCCTGTTTTAATGGGAACCGAGCTGAACATTCTTGATTATACAGGACGAGTGGACTTAGAGGAGCATTACCTGCAAAAAATAGATTACGCAATTGCCAGCCTCCACACCCCCTGTATTGATAATCACGGCACTGTATCCGACTATACAAATGCCTATCTGCGCGTCATGGAGAACCCTCTGATCCACATCATCGGCCATCCCGATGATTCCCGCCTGCCTGCCGACTGGACCGCAGTAGCTGCTGCGGCTGCAAAGCACCATAAACTCCTGGAACTCAACAGCCACTCTCTTGCTCCCAACTCCTCCAGAAAAGGTGCCAGAGAAAATTATGAACAGCTGCTGACTGCCTGTATGCGCTATGGGACCTCTATCATTATAGACAGCGACGCACACTGTGAAAATGATGTGGGAAACCACGAAATGGCCCACAAGCTTTTAGCTGATCTCCATTTTCCTGAGGAACTGGTGGTAAATACCTCTCTCTCAAAAGCCGCAGCCTTTATCCCGTCTCTGAACCGGCTTTTAAAGGAAGAACCGGAGCTTTTTTATAAAGCATTATCTCACCCTCAGGGAGGAAACAACCGAACATGATCAACTTTTTAAATCTGGAATACTTTCTGGCAGCTGCCGAAGAACTGAATTTTACGCGGGCCGCCAAACGGCTCTATATTTCCCAGCAGTCCTTAAGCAATCACATTTCCAATATGGAAAAGGAATTTGACGTTGTCCTTTTTAACCGCACTTCCCCACTGACTTTGACCTATGCGGGGCAGGCCCTAAAGGTTCGGGCCCGAGAACTCTTGGATTTAAAGGATGAAACCTACCGGGAAATCGCCGATATCAAGGATTTCTCCACCGGTCAGCTTTCCATCGGCGTTTCCCACACAAGAGGCCGCTTTATCCTGCCGGAAATCCTTCCCACCTATCAGTCTGAATTTCCGGGTATCGAACTTCATCTAATCGAGGGCAATTCAAGCGAGCTGGCAAATGACCTCCTCCACGGAACCATCGACCTGATGATCGACCTGCTTCCCTTTACGGCAGAAAATGTAGACACCGTACCCATCTGCCAGGAGGAGATCCTTCTGGTGGTTCCGGATGAAGTCCTGAAAAAATCCCATCCCGATGGGGGGGATGAGCTTCGCAAAAAGATGGAGCAGGGCGCCGATGTACGTCTCCTTGAAAACTGCCCCTTTGTACTTTTAAATAAGGGAAACCGGGTGCGCACCATTGCAGATGAAATTTTTGAAGATGCTCAGGTAACTCCCCATATCGTTCTGGAGACGGAAAACATAGAAACGGCCCTTGCACTCAGCGTCAAGGGAATGGGTATCACCTTCTATCCCCGGATGTTTATGTCACCGGATCATGCCGCAAATACCAACAAAAATCCCCTGACCCATCAGACGGGGCTGAATCTCTATCCATTAAACTACTCCCGGGCCCACGGCACTCTGGGGCTGGGCTACCACAAGGGACACTATATGTCCAGAGCAACCCATGAGTTTATCAGGATTGCGTTGGAGAGGATTCCTTACAAGAATGACTGAAGCTGATGTTTTTATCTGTTTTGCCTTGACATCAAAAGCAGAACTCCTTATAATATAAACAGTAATTATTATCATTATTATATTAGAAGGAGACGCCTATGAAAGTTTTAAAGTATAGCCGTCAGAGGGAAGCCATCAAAGCCAGCTTGATGAACCGGTGCGATCATCCAACGGCAGACGCCCTATACGCCAGCATTCGGGAGGAATTTCCCAATATCAGCCTGGGAACCGTTTATCGGAACTTAAATCTGCTGGTGGAGACGGGCGAAATCCGTAAATTAAGCTGCGGCAGCGGAGCAGACCACTATGACGGCGATGTATCGCCCCACTACCATTTTGTATGCAGAGAATGCGGCCATGTCTATGATATGGATATTCAGGAAATGGATGAATTAAATGCAGCAGTCCAGAGCCATGCTCCGGGACATATTGATTCGCATTCCATCCTGTTCTTTGGCCAGTGCCAGTCCTGTATGGATATGGAAAATCCAAAAAAAGATCAAAAAACTATTGACAAAACAGCATAAATCATTTATATTGATATCAGTAATCATTACTATTATTGATTCAGCAATGTTGACAGGGTTCCGGGGCATCCCCGGTTCCCGCACACTATATAATAAAGGAGATCAAGACTATGAAGAAATGGGTTTGTACAGTTTGCGGTTACGTTTATGAGGGTGAGCAGGCTCCTGAGAAATGTCCTCAGTGCGGCGTTCCTGCTTCCAAGTTCAAGGAGCAGGCTGCTGATCAGATGGCTTGGGCATGCGAGCATGAGGTTGGCGTTGCTCAGGGTTCCCCTGAGGATATCATGGCTGATTTAAGAGCTAACTTTGAGGGCGAGTGCTCTGAGGTTGGTATGTACCTGGCTATGTCCAGAGTTGCTCACAGAGAGGGCTATCCTGAGATCGGCCTGTACTGGGAGAAGGCTGCTCTGGAAGAGGCTGAGCATGCTGCTAAGTTTGCTGAACTCTTAGGCGAGGTTGTTACAAACTCCACCAAGAAGAATCTGGAGATGAGAGTTGCTGCTGAGAACGGCGCTACTGCCGGCAA
>JABLTT010078173.1_pt1 | contig 72204 bp, 30 predicted proteins | sample 7160061 | NCBI WGS metagenome assembly JABLTT01 (sample SAMN14651232, study PRJNA627086) | human gut metagenome | isolation source: feces | host: Homo sapiens
CAACCAGGTCATGGAGGAGCTGACCGCGGCCCGGCAGGAGCTGGAGCGGCTTCAGGCGGAGCTGGAGAGCGCCCGCGCGGAGGAGCAGGCGGCCAAGGACCAGCAGGAGGCCAAGAAGGCGGAGCAGCAGGCCAAGGTGGCGGAGGCCCAGAAGCTGCTGGACCAGATCAATGCCGACGCGGCGGAGCTCAACCGCCAACTGGACGACGAGATGGAGGGCGCGGCGGAGATCCAGGCGGAGATCGCCCGGAAGCAGAAGCAACTGGAGGAGGAGCGCCGGCAAAACAATGTCACCATCGACTCGGAGACCAACTACCTGTGGCCGCTGCCCGGCTACTACCGGCTGACCTCTCTGTTCGGCTACCGCATTCACCCCATCACCGGCAAGGCCCACAGCCATACCGGCATCGACATCCCCGCCCCTGGCGGCACCCCCATTCAGGCCTGCAAGAGCGGACAGGTGGTCACCTCCGCCTACCACTACTCCTACGGCAATTACGTGGTCATCGACCACGGCAACGGCAACTCCACCCTCTACGCCCACATGAGCTCCCGGGCGGTGAGCGAGGGGCAGATGGTGTCCCAGGGCCAGACCATCGGCTATGTGGGCACCACCGGCAGCTCCACGGGCAACCACCTGCACCTGGAGGTGCGGGACAACTACACCCGTGTGGACCCGGAGAGCAAGTTCCCCAGCCTGAGCCTGACCCACCCCTGGTAATGTCCGGATAGCGGCAGGGCCGCGTTGCTGTGGAAATTCCGCCCGCTGTGCGCGGGCAAGGCCCAGAGGCGGGCGGAGGCATCGGCCTCCGCCCGCGCTGGTTTTTCTGGAAAGGATCTGATCCCGTGCGAAAGAAACGTTTTTCCCTGGCCCAGCTTCTGCTGGCCATTGCACTCACCGCCGCTGCCGTGCTGGGCTGCGGACTCCTGGCCGTCCGTGCCTGGATGGGGGAGGGTGGGCGTTCCCTGGTGGAGGGGCTGCGGCTGGTCAACACCCTCTTTGTGGGGGAATATGACGAGACAGAGGTGGTGGACGCCGCCCTGGAGGGCATGGTGTCCGGCCTGGGCGACCGCTGGAGCTACTACCTGACGGCTGATGAGCTGGAGGCCCAGAACCAGCGCCGCACCAACCAGTATGTGGGGGTTGGGATTACCGTCAACTACACACGGGAGGAGGGACTCTATATCCTCGGAGTGGAGGCCGGGGGCCCCGCCGAGGCGGCTGGGTTGGAAGCCGGGGAGGTCATTACCGCTGTGGACGGCGTCTCCCTGGCGGGAGAGGCCCGCTATGAGGGCGCGAATCTCATCCAGGGGGAGGCGGACACCACCGTCACCCTGGAGGTGCTGGGGGAGGACGGGACGGCCCGCACCGTGGAGGTGGAGCGGGCCGAGCTGGAGACCGATCCGGTGGAGAGCCGGATGCTGGAGGGAAAGGTGGGCTATGTGCGCCTGCTCAACTTCTACGACCACAGCGCCCAGCGGCTGGAGGAGGCCGTCACCCAGCTCCGGGAGCAGGGGGCGGAGGCGCTGGTCTTTGACATGCGGAACAACGGCGGCGGCTACCTGAGCCAGCTCACCGACATGCTGGACTTCCTGCTGCCCGAGGGCCCCATCTTCATCAGCCGCGACCGGGCGGGACACGAGGAGATCACCTATTCCGGCCCGGAGTGCGTGGAGCTGCCCATGGCGGTGCTGGTCAACGCCGACACCTACTCCGCCGCCGAGTTTTTCGCCGCCGAACTCCAGGAGCAGGGCGCGGCGGTGATCGTGGGGGAGCCCACCAGCGGCAAGGGCTACTCCCAGCAGACCTTCCCTCTGCCCCACGGCGGCGCCGTGGCCATCTCCACCGGCGCCTACTTCACCGGAAGTGGCGCCTCCCTTATCGGCACCGGCCTGACCCTGGACGCGGAGGTATACAACACCGGAGCGGAGGATACTCAATTGGCCGCCGCGCTGGAATTGCTGAAAATCCGGTAAAAAAGTCTTGACTGTAAACCCACTTGATACCCTACCGTGGAGACAAGGAGGCGAGCAGAATGACGATCGGTGAGCTGGAGACCAGCTTGGGCATGACCCGCGCCAACATTCGCTTTTAGGGAAGGGATAAAACCCCACCGGCGAAGCCGGTGGGGTTCAGTCTTTCGCAAAAGTCGTTAGATCCAACGTGAAAGGGAACCCGGATGGTTCATCTCCGCATCAGGAGCCGCAGCAAGCGGCGGTCGTGCTCGGAATCGCCCTGCGGAGCGCTTTGCCCCTCTGCCGCCCGGCGGACAGGCGGCGTGGGGAGGCTGGGCTCTCTCTGCCCGGCCAGCAGAAAGCCGCTGGTCAGGGCGGTGAGGGGAGCCACAGTCACCAGACCGAAGGAACCCACGATGGTGTGTATGATTTCTGAGGCGACATACTTGTAGTTGAGAATGTTATAGAGTGGAGTGCCCTGGGCCATAAAGACCATGAGCAGGGCCACGTAGCCGCCGGAGTAGGCCAGCAGGAGGGTGGTTGTCATAGTGCCCATGGCCGCCCGCCCCACATTCATACCGGAGCGTACCGCCTCCCAGCGGGAGATATCAGGGCGCTTTTTCACTACCTCGTTGACCGCAGATGTGATATCCACCGCCAGATCCATCACCGCGCCGGAGGAGCCGATGAAGATCGCCGCCATAAAGATCTGGGTCAGGTTGAGATCCTGATACCCGGAGTAGAGCAGACTCTCCGAGTAGGACATAACGGCCCCGTGGATCTGAAACAGGTCGGTAAACACAATGCCCAGCACACATGTGACCAGTATACCCAGGAACGCACCCGACACGGCGGCGGCGCACCGCCGCTCGAAGCCGTAGACCAGGGCGATGATCAGCAGGGTGAGGGCCAGAGTAACCGCCAGGCCGACCAGGATGGGGTTCCAGCCCTTGAGGTAGAGGGGCACCAGAACCTTCCACAGCATCAGCACCGTCAGCACGAAGGAGACGATGGCCCGCACGCCGGTACGCCCGGCGAAGAGGATCAGGAACACGGCGAAGACGGCGGCCAGCAGAGCCTCCTTGCCGATGCGGTAGTGGTCGGTCATGGTGACGGAGAGAATCTCGTCCCCCTGGCAGCTGACCACCACCATGGCCTTGTCACCGGGGGCGAATAGCTTGTCCTGCTCCAGGGAGCCGTTGAGCATGTTGATGCCGGTGGCGGTCCGTCCCTGAAACCGGCCGCCCAGCAGCTCCAGAGTGCAGCGCTGCTCACCGGAGCGGACGAGCCCGGTGTCCACGATGGTGGAGTCGTCCACCGCCAGCACCCGGGCCGCGCAGCGGTCGGCCTCCTGGTACTGGACGGCCCCTTCATACCCGGTGGGGAGGAGGAGCAGCAGGGCGGTCAGCGCCAGGCAGAGCACGACGGGGACATAATAGCGGCGCTGGGCGGGGTCACGTAGAAAACGCATAGATGGATAAGTCCTTTCTGCGCCGAGGCGGATGGGGTCGGGAGACCCCATCCGCCTCGGCTGTATGGAAGTGGGAAAGCAGGGGTTAGGCTATGCCGAGCATGCCGGCCAGCTTGTGATAGATCTGAGTATTGTCGTAGTAGCCGTTGAACTGCCCGGCGTTAACACCGTGGGCCAGCACGGCCACGGGCAGGCCGGTGTGGCTGTAAGAGGTGAAGGAGATGCCGGACTTGTTGTTGATGATGTGGGTGAGGGTGACGCTCAGAGGCTCGTAGGTGCCGTAGAGCACGTATTCCTCCTGCTCGTACTGGCTGGCAGCGGTGCCGTTGACGCTCTTTTCGTAGGCGGCGCGGAGCTGTTCCAGCTCGTAGTCGGTGAGCACCAGCTTATCGCCCTCCTCGCCCTGGGTCTTGAGGCCGAAGAGCGCCTCCACATCCTTCAGGACATCCTCAAAGGAGGTCTTGTCCTCCTTGTACCTGGACACGTAGTCGCTGTCGAACTTGGCGTAGGAGATCTTCTGGCTCTCCAGCAGATCCAGATAGGTGTCGTAGTCGGTGCCGGCAAAGCCGATGGTGAGGCCGCCGGTTTCGTGGTCGCCGGTGACCAGGATCAGGGTCTCATCGGCGTGCTCCTTGGCGAAGTCGATGGCCACCTGTACCGCATCGGCCAGGGCCTGCGTGTCGTGGATGGTGGAGGCGGCGTCGTTGGCGTGGCAGGCCCAGTCGATCTTGCCGCCCTCGCACATCATAAAGAAGCCGTCCTTGTCCTGGGAGAGCACCTCAATCCCCTTTTCCACGTAGTCGGCCAGGGCCCACATGTCGTCAGTGCGGTCGATCTCGTAGGCCATGGCGTCGCTGTCGGCCAGGTGCTCGTCGATGATTACCACCGGGCCGCCGGTGACCTGCTCGGCCTCAGCCTGGGTCTTGACCACATGATAGCCCGCCTTTTCCGCCAGGGCGTACAGATCGGCCTGATCTCCCTCGGCGCCGGTGGGCTTGAGCAGGCCGCCGCCGGCGAAGTACTCAAAGCCGGAGTCGATGAGCTCCAGGCCGATGTCGTAGTAGTCATTACGGCTGGCCTGGTGGGCATAGAAGGCGGCAGGGGTGGCATGGTTGAGGTTGACGGAGGTAATGACGCCCACCGAATAGCCCTTCTGGGCGTGGAGCTGTTCGGCAATGGTTTCGTAGGAAATGGTGCCGGTTTCGTCCACGTTGATGGAGCCGGAGTAGGTCTTGTAGCCGGTGGAGATGGAGGTGGCGGTGGAGGCGGAGTCGGGGGCAAAGGAGTTGGAGTCATAAGTCACGGCGGAGCCGGCGGCCTCAAAGTTCATGAAGTTGAGGTACTCGGGACCGTCCAGAATGGCTCCGCCGTTGTCGTCCAGGCTGGGCTGGGCCTGCCGATAGTCGGCGTCGTTCAGCGCACCCAGGAAATCGGATGTGGACTGGATCTGGGGATAGCTCATGCCGTCGCCAATGAAGAGAAACACGTATTTGGGGGCTTTGACGGTGGAGCCGGTGGTGGAGAGGGACTGAACCTCGGCGGCAGGCGTGGGGGTGGGATCGGGCGCGGCGGCCGTGGGATTGCCGCAGGCAGCCAGGGCCGTGCCCAGCATCAGGGCGGCCGTGGACAGGGCCAGGGGACGCTTCCAATTCATTCTGATTCCTCCAAAGTTATTTTGATGCGCTCGGTACGCTGCCATGATAGCGGATAGATTGGGGAGTGCGCTATCAGCGTGGTGTAAAACAAGCTAAACTCTTTGTAAGATATCGTAAAGGAAAGGTGAGGCGCGGGGGTTGACAAGCGGCGGAACCGGGGTGATAATCAGAGGGCGGAACGAAAAACACGGCCCGGTTGGTAGTCCGGGCGCGGTCCGGGGGAGCGTCCCGCCCCCGGGACCGTCAGTAACCTGCCTCCTTGGTTGTCCGCGCTCCGCGCAAGACCTATATTTAAGGAGGACAACTTCATATGGAATGCGGCTATGCGAGGCTGACGGTCTGGTTTGCCGACCCCTTCTGGGTGGGCGTGTATGAGCGGGAGGCGGAGGGGCGCCTGGAGGTGTGCCGCCATACCTTCGGCGCCGAGCCGAAGGACGGAGAGGTTTGGCAGTGGCTCCTGTCGGCGTGGCGGGGCCTGGACTTTAGTCCAGCGGTAGAGGCGCCCCGGCGTCCATCCGGCCGGGAGAATCCCAAGCGGGCCCGGCGGCAGGCGCGGAACCGTCCAGAGAAAACCGGCGCCGGCACGAAGGCCCAGCAGGCCCTCCAGCTCCAGCGGGAGGCGCGCAGGGCGGAACGGGCGCAGCGGCATCGCCAAAGGGACGCGGCGGAGGAGGAGCGCAGGTTCCGCCTCCGCCAGGAGAAAAAGAAGGAGAAGCGCCGGGGGCACTAACCCCCGGCGCTTCCGATATCCTCCGCCCGCATAAACCGGGCCCCGGCGCATATCCTGTTCCCGAGGTGATGGGGTTGGTGGGAATTGTGGCGCTGGAGGAGCGGCGGGGCCGCCGCCCGGTGGTGACGGAGGAGCGGGTGCTGGGCCTGCGCTGTCTGCGGGTGTCGGTGCCGGTCCGCCCCGGTCTGCGGGATGACAGGCGGAAGAGACGGGCGGAGCAGGGGGCGGCGGCCCTGTACCGTGCAGGAGTACGGCGGGCGCTGACGGCGGAGGATTTTCCCGACTGGCCCGCGCTGGAGGGACAGGGGCTGCGGAGTGTGGATCCGGAGCCCTTCTGCCAGGCTATCGCCGTCCCCCTGGCCCTGGCCGCGCTCCGGCGGGCGGGCATACTGCGGGTGCGGGCCACTGTGGCCCTGTCCGGCCCCCGGGTGAGCCGGCCGCTGTTTGCTGCGGCGGCGCGCCTGTGTCCCCAAGTGCGCCATCTGGTGGTGGATGTGCCCGGCGAGGGGGAGGAACTGGCGGCGTGGCTGCGGGAGGAGTATGGCGCGGCGGTGCTGCGGCCCGGCGGGGCGGCCCCCGACGTGACCCTGGCCTTCGGCCCGGGCGGGGAGGAGAGGGGAACGGTGCTCCGGCTGTACGGCCCTGCGCCCGGGCTGGCCGGCCTGCGCCCCATACCGGAGGAGGGAGGGCTGCCGCCGGACCTGGCCCCCCTTCCGCTGCTGTCCCTGTTGTGGGAGTGCGGCCGCCTGACAGAGGGACAGATCCGGATTCATGCCACATGATGGGAAATAATTGACTTGACAGAAGGTGGGAAACTACCTATAATATCGTATTAACGTGGCGTAATGTTTCTGTTGAGATTTCAGAAGAGGCCTGGTTGAGGCCTTTTGACCGATAAGGAAGAAGCAAAAAAGAAAGGTGTGCGCATACGGCAATGGCGAAAGAATTTAAGCTGAGCGCGGAGCGCTTGGAGGAGCTCAAGCAGGAGCTCAACTATCTCAAGACCGTCCGGGAGAAGGAGGTCGCCGACCAGATCAAGGAGGCCCGCTCCTTCGGCGACCTGTCCGAGAACAGTGAGTACGACGAGGCCAAGAACGAGCAGGGCAAGCTCTACTCCCGCATCGCGGAGGTGGAGAACATCCTGGCCAACTATGTGGTCATCGAGGAGCATGAGACCGACCCCAATTCCGTCCGCCTGGGCTCCAAGGTCAAGGTACTGGATCTGGAGTTCGAGGAGGAGGAGAGCTACCAGGTGGTGGGCTCCCAGGAGGCCGACCCCATGAACGGCCGTATCTCCGAGGACTCCCCCTTCGGCAAGGCCCTGCTGGGCAACGCAGTGGGTGACGAGGTTCAGGTGGAGGCCCCCGCCGGCGTACTGAGGTACCGTATTTTAGAGATTCAAAAGTAAGGAGCAGAGTCATGAGCACAGAAGAGAGAAGCGTCAACCAGCCCGAGGAGCAGCCGTCCCTGTCCGAACAGCGCCTGATCCGCCGCGCCAAGCTCAAGGAGCTGCAGGACGCGGGCCAGGACCCCTTCCAGATCACCAAATTTGTGGTGAAGCACCACTCCGCCGACATTAAGGAGGGCTTTGAGGCCCTGGAGGGCGCTATGACCTCCGTGGCCGGCCGCATCATGTCCAAGCGGGGCATGGGCAAGGCCGTGTTCTGCGATCTGCAGGACGGCAAGGGCCGCATCCAGCTCTACGTCCGCGTGGACGAGCTGGGCGAGGAGGCCTTCGCCAAGTTCAAAAAGACCGACATCGGCGACATCGTGGGCGTGGAAGGCGAGGTCTTCAAGACCAAGCGGGGCGAGATCTCCGTCAAGGCCCACAAGGTGACGCTTCTCTCCAAGTCCCTCCAGCCTCTGCCCGAGAAATTCCACGGCCTGACCGACAAGGAGATGCGCTACCGCCAGCGCTATGTGGATCTGATCATGAACGAGGACGTGCGCCGTGCCTTCCGTATCCGCACCGCCTTCATCAAGCATATGCGCCGGTATCTGGACGAGCGGGACTACCTGGAGGTGGAGACCCCTGTCCTCAACACCATCTCCGGCGGCGCCACCGCCCGGCCCTTCATCACCCACCACAACACCCTGGACATCGACATGTATATGCGCATCGCCACCGAGCTGAACCTGAAGCGGCTCACTGTGGGCGGTTTTGAGCGGGTGTATGAGATCGGCCGCATCTTCCGCAACGAGGGCATGGATCCCAAGCACAACCCGGAGTTCACCACCATCGAGCTCTATGAGGCCTATGCCGACTTCCACGACATGATGGACATTGCCGAGGGGGTTCTCTCCACCGCTGCCAAGGAGATCCTGGGCTCCTATCGTGTGACTTGGCTGGGCAACGAGATTGACCTGACTCCCGGCTGGAAGCGCATGACCATGATCGATGCCGTCCGGGAGTATGTGGGCGTGGACTTTGAGGCCATCTCCGACGACGAGGAGGCCTGCAAGGCCGCCGAGGCCAAGGGCATCGATCTGGAGGGCTGCGAGCGCACCTGGGGCACCGCCCTGTACGAGGCCTTTGACCAGCGGGTGGAGGAGAAGCTGATCCAGCCCACCTTCATCACCATGTATCCGGTGGAGGTGTCCCCGCTGACCAAGCGCTCCCCCAAGGATCCCCGCCTCACCGAGCGCTTCGAGCTGTTTATCAACCACTGTGAGTTTGCCAACGCCTTCTCCGAGCTCAACGATCCCATCGACCAGCGCGGCCGCTTCGAGCACGAGCTGGCCCTGCGTGAGATGGGCAACGACGAGGCCGGCATGATGGACGAGGATTTCATCAACGCCCTGGAGTACGGCCTGCCCCCCACGGGCGGCATGGGTATCGGCATCGACCGCTGCGTGATGCTGCTCACCGACTCCGACTCCATCCGCGACGTGATCCTCTTCCCCACCATGAAGCCCCTGGACAAGCCTGAGTCCGCCAAGCGCGCCGCGGCTGGAACCAACTGCGCTGTCCCCGCCGCCGAGCAGGGCCCGGTGGACTTCTCCAAGGTGGAGATTGAGCCCCTGTTCCAGGAGTTCGTGGACTTCGAGACCTTTGCCAAGTCCGACTTCCGGGCCGTGAAGGTCAAGGAGTGCACCGCCGTGCCCAAGAGCAAGAAGCTGCTGAAGTTCGTTCTGAATGACGGCACCGGCGAGGACCGTGTGATCCTGAGCGGCATCCACGACACCTATGAGCCGGAGGAGCTGGTGGGCAAGACCCTCATCGCCATTACCAACCTGCCGCCCCGCAAGATGATGGGCATCGACTCCTGCGGCATGATCATCTCCGCGGTACACCACGAGGAGGGCGTGGAGAAGCTCCACTGCCTGATGGTGGACGACCACATTCCGGCGGGCGCCAAGCTGTATTGAGCCGGTCTGCCACGGGAAGCGGGAGCAAGTGCGAGGGGGGTATGAGGAGAGCCATGGAGAAGCGCCTGGGAAGTGAATATCTGCGTGCTGACCGGGCGTTTCATACCCCCGCTGCTCCCATCCCCGGCTGGAATTCGCCGGACTGAATGAGCATGCCGAAGGGAATCCTTCCTTCGGCATGCTTTTCTGCGTCAAAATCGTTTCCATCCCACCCTTAAGGAGGCCAAGGCTTTGATCAAGAAATGCGCGCTCTGGCTGCGGGACAGCTTTATCCGCAGCCGGAGCCTCAACGCCACCCGGATCGTGGCGGGCTCCTTCGCGGCGATTATTCTGATCGGGGCGCTGCTGCTGACCCTGCCCATCGCCTCCCGGGACGGACAGAGCGCCGGGTTCTTCACCGGACTGTTCACCGCCACCTCCTCCACCTGCGTCACCGGCCTGATCCTGGTGGACACGTGGACCCAGTGGACTCTGTTCGGTCAGGCGGTCATCCTGACCATGATCCAGTTGGGCGGCTTGGGCTTCATGACGGTCATCACCCTCGTCTCCTTCGCCCTCCACCGGCGTATTGGCCTGTCGGAGCGGCTTATCATGGTGTCCACCCTCAACCTCAACGACATGGACGGGGTGGTGCGGGTGGTGCGCCACGCCCTCATCGGCACCTTCGCCATGGAGACGGCGGGGGCGGTGCTCATGTCGGTGTGCCTCATCCCGGAGTTCGGCTTCCTCAAGGGCACTTGGCACGCCGTGTTCCACGCAGTCTCCTCCTTCTGCAACGCGGGCTTTGATCTGCTGGGAGGGCGCTTCGGTGCCTTCAGCAGCCTGGCCGGCTACAACGACAACCCCCTGATGCTGGGCACCACCGCCGCCCTCATCGTAGTGGGCGGCCTGGGCTTCTTCGTGTGGGAGGACATTGTGGACAAGCGGTGCTGGAGCAGGCTGTCGGTCTACAGCAAGATGGTGCTCCTCATCACCGCTGTGCTGATCGTGGGGGGCGCCCTGTTCTTCCTGATGGAGGAGTTTGACAACCCCGCCACCCTGGGGGACATGCCCCTCTGGCAGAAGGGACTCAACGCCCTGTTCCAGTCCGTCACCCTGCGCACCGCCGGCTTCGACTCCATCGGCCAGGGCGGCCTCAGCGACACCAGCAAGGCCATGTCCTGCGTGCTGATGCTCATCGGCGGCTCCTCCGGCTCTACCGCCGGCGGCCTCAAGACCGCCACGGTGGGCGTGCTGCTGCTGGCCCTGCGCTCCGGCCTCATGGGCCGGGAGCAGGTCACCTTCCGCGGCCGGGCGATCCACTACCGCCGGGTGCTCAATGCCATGACTCTGGCGCTGGTGGTGCTGTTTGTCTTTGTGTTCAGCTCCATGGTGGTGTCCACGGTGGAGGATCTGCCCTACCTGGACAGCGCCTTTGAGGTGGCCTCCGCCATGGGCACGGTGGGCCTGACCACCGGGATCACCCCCACCCTCACCCCCTTCTCCCAGGGGCTGCTGATCCTGCTGATGTATATGGGCCGTGTGGGCATCCTGTCCTTCTCCATCGCCTTTATCACCGGAAACAGGCATCCGGCCAAGATCAAATACCCTGAGATGAACGTCATGATCGGCTGAAGCGCCGCATCAGGAGAAAAGGAAGTGTTTTCCACGTTATGAAAACCTTTGTTGTCATCGGCCTGGGCCGGTTTGGCAGCGCCGTGGCCACGGAGCTCAGCTCCCTGGGCCATGAGGTGCTGGCAGTGGACGAGCGGGAGGATCACGTGCAGAGGGTGGCCGAAAAGGTCACCCACGCCGTCACCGGCGACGCCAGGGACCCCTCGGTTCTGCGGGCCCTGGGCGTGCGCAACTACGACTGCGCCGTGGTGGCGGTGGGAGACGATATCGGAAACTCCGCCCTTATCACGCTTAATCTGAAGGAGATTGGGGTCAAGCGGGTCATCTGCAAGGCCCAGAGCCACGTCCACCGCAAGGTGCTGGAGAAGATCGGGGCGGACCGGGTGGTATTCCCCGAGCACGAGATGGGGGTCAAGCTGGCCCAGGGGCTCTCCAGCTCCAACGTGCTCAACTTCATTGAGCTGAGCGAGGATTTCGGCATCGTGGAGACCGCCGTGCCCAAGGAGTGGCACTACGAAACGATTCAAAATCTGGATGTGCGGGCCCGTTACAAGGTCAACATCATCGCCGTGCGCAGGGGCAAGGACGGGGCGCTGAACGTGGCCCCCGGCGCCAGCTATGTTATTGAGCCGGGCGATGCGGTGGTGGCCCTGGGCCGCACGGAGGACATCAACCATCTCCAGGACTTGTAAGGAGGACCGCCATGGAGCGCATCACCAGCCGGCAAAATCCGCTGATCACCCGCCTGCGCAGGCTGGGGGCGGAGAAAAAGACCCGCCGGGCCCAGGGGGTATTCCTCTGCGAAGGGACCAAGCTGGTGGGGGAGGCCCTGCGCTGGGGGCCGCCGCCGGAGCTGCTGGCGGTGGCGGAGGGAACCGCCCCCCCGGCGGAGCTGCCCGCCGGGGTGCGGGTGGTGGAGGTGCCGGAGGCGCTGCTGCGGGCGGTGTCCACCGTGGAGACACCCCAGGGCATGCTGGCCGTGTGCCGGACGCCGGACACCGCTCCGCCGGAGACGCTGCCGGAGGGCCGCCTGCTGGTGCTGGACGGGGTGCAGGACCCCGGCAACGTGGGCACCGTCTGGCGCACCGCCGACGCCTTCGGGGCGGCGGGGCTGTTCCTGCTGCCCGGCTGCGCCGAGCCCTTTGCCCCCAAGACGGTGCGCGCCACCATGGGGGCCTGCTTCCGCCTGCCGGTGTGGGAGGGGACGCTGGAGGATCTGACCGGCCTGCTGGCCCGGTCGGCCGTCTCCCTGTACGCCGCCGCCCTGCGGGACGACACGGAGGACATCCGCTCCGTTCCCCTGGGCAGCGCCGCCGTGGTCATCGGCAGCGAGGGGCGGGGGGTGTCCCAGCCGGTGCTGGACGCCTGCCGGGCGACTTTGAAAATCCCCATGCGGGACCGCTGCGAGTCCCTCAACGCCGCCGTGGCGGCGTCTGTGGTGCTCTGGGAGGGCTGGCGCTGAGCCAGGCCGCCCCAGCGGACGGCCCCACTCCGGTGGGACCGCGCGCTGGCGCGGCACAGAACAAGACAACAACCGGAAGGAGGCAATCCCGTGGCTGCGTTAACCTATCTGCTGTGGCTCACCACCCGGGAGGGCCTCCGGCCCGAGACGGCCGCGGCGCTGGTGCGCCGGTTCGGCACCGCAGAGGCGGCCTACTTCGCCGACCCCGGGGAGTACGAACTGCTTTCGTTGAGTGAAAGGCTTTGCCGCTCCCTGGCGGACAAGTCCCTGGAGCGGGCGGAGCGCATCCTGGGCGACTGCGACCGGCTGGGCGTCACCCTGCTGACCTACCAGGACGCGGCCTACCCGGAGCGTCTGCTCCAGCTCCACGACTTTCCCCTGGTGCTCTATGTGAAGGGGCGGCTCTTCCGCTTTGACGAGGAGCTGGCCGTCGCCATCGTGGGGTCCCGGGAGTGTACCCCCTACGGCGTGGCCATGGCGGGGCGGCTGGGCCTGGAGCTGGCCCGGTCGGGGGCGCTGGTGCTCTCCGGCCTGGCCCAGGGCATCGACGCGGCCGCCCTCAAGGGGGCCCTCCAGGGCGGCGGCCCGGCGGTGTCGGTGCTGGCCGGCGGGGTGGACGTGGTCTACCCCCGGCGCAACCAGGGACTCTACGAGGACGTGGCCGCCGCGGGGGCCATCCTGTCGGAAAACCCGCCCGGCACCCCGCCGGAGGGGTGGCGCTTCCCCATCCGCAACCGCATCCTCAGCGGCCTGTCCGCGGGCGTGGCGGCGGTGGAGGCCGCCGAGCACAGCGGCACGCTGATCACCGCCCGGCTGGCCCTGGACCAGAACCGGGAGGTATTCGCCGTCCCCGGCCCGGCGGACGCGCCCATGAGCGCGGGCACCAACGGCCTGATCGCCCGGGGCGAGGCCAAGCTGATCCGCTCGGCCCAGGATATTCTGGTGGAATATGTGACACGCTTTCCCCATAAGGTGCGGCAGGCCCCTTCGCTGTCCCGGGAGGGGGCGGAGGCGCGGCTGGAGGCGGCGGCCGAGCCGGCGCCGGAGCCGGTGCCCCGTCCGGCGGAGAGGAATCCCCTCCCTCTGCGCCCCCGGAGTGAGCTGGAGGCCATGGGGGACGAACAGCGGGCCATCTTCGCCCTGCTGAGCGGCCGCGCCCTGGTGCCCGACGAGATCGTGGGCCGCACCGAGATTCCCGCCCGGCGGGTGAACACTGCCCTGACCCTGCTGCAGGCTCAGGGCTATCTGAATGAGCTTCCCGGCAAGCGGTTTACCGCTGCCGTCCGCTTTGACGACTAAGTATGTAAGGAGTACTATGCTGTGGCAAAATCGAATTTGGTGATCGTCGAGTCTCCGGCGAAGGCCAAGACCATCGGCAAATATCTGGGCCCGGGCTATGAGGTGAAGGCCTCCATGGGCCATGTGCGCGACCTGCCCAAGAGCAAGCTGGGCGTGGACGTGGAGCACGGCTTTGAACTGAACTACCAGCCCATCAAGGGCAAGGAAGAGGTCATTGACGAGCTGAAAAAATCCGCCAAGAAGAGTGAGAAAGTGTTCCTCGCCACCGACCCCGACCGGGAGGGCGAGGCCATCTCCTGGCACCTGAAGGAGATGCTGGGCATCCCGGACGACAAGACCTACCGGGTGACCTTCAACGAGATCACCAAGAAGGTGGTCAACGACTCCATCGCCCACCCCCGGGCCATCGATATGGATCTGGTGAACGCCCAGCAGGCGCGCCGGGTGCTGGACCGCATCGTGGGCTATCAGATCTCCCCCCTGCTGTGGAAGAAGATCCGCCGGGGCCTGTCCGCCGGGCGGGTGCAGTCGGTGGCCACCCGGCTGGTGTGCGAGCGGGAGGCCGACATCAAGGCCTTCGTCCCCCAGGAGTACTGGTCCCTGGACGCTGATCTCTCCCGCATCGCCCCCAACCTGGGGCAGTTCAAGGCCAGCTTCTACGGCCGGGAGAAGAAGGTGGAGCTGAACAGCGAGGCGGAGGTCAACGCCGTCATGGAGGCGGTGAAGAACGCCCCCTTCGCCGTCACCGGCGTCAAGCGGCAGGACAAGCAGCGCAACCCCGCGCCCCCCTTCATCACCTCCACCCTCCAGCAGGAGGCCAGCCGCAAGCTCAACATGACGCCCCGGCGGACCATGTCCATCGCCCAGCAGCTCTATGAGGGCGTGGACATCGAGGGGGAGGGCACCGTGGGTCTCATCACCTATATGCGTACCGACTCCCTCCGCCTGTCCGACGAGGCCACCGCCGCCGCGAAGGACTTCATCCTCGCCCGCTACGGCGCGGACTACTACCCCGGCAAGGCCCGGGTCTACAAGACCAAATCCGGCGCCCAGGACGCCCACGAGGCCATCCGGCCCTCCAACGTGAACCTGACCCCGGAGGACATCAAGAAGTCCCTCACCGCCGAGCAGTATAAGCTCTACAAGCTCATCTGGAGCCGCTTCCTGGCCTGCCAGATGGCCTCCGCCGTGTACGACAGCGTGTCCATCGAGGTGACCTCCGCGGGATACACCTTCCGGGCCACCCACTCGGCCCTCAAGTTCTCCGGCTACACCGCCGTGTACGTGGAGGGGAAGGACGAGGAGGAGGAGGCGTTCCAGTCCCCCCTGCCCGATCTGAAGGAGGGGGAGGCCCTGAAGCTGGAGGCCCTCAAGCCCGACCAGCACTTCACCCAGCCCCCCAGCCGCTACACCGAGGCCACGCTGATCAAGGCCCTGGAGGAGAAGGGCATCGGCCGCCCCTCCACCTACGCCCCCACCATCTCCACCATCCTGGACCGGGAGTATGTGGTGAAGGAGGGCAAGAACCTCCGCCCCACCCCCCTGGGGGAGGTGGTCACCGGCCTGATGAAGGACAAATTCACCGACATTGTGGATACCGCCTTCACCGCCACTATGGAGGAGCGGCTGGACGAGGTGGAGACCGGCAAGGTGGACTGGAAGAGCCTGCTGGGCGACTTCTACGGCGACTTTGAGCAGGAGCTCCAGAAGGCCGAGGCGGATCTGGACGGCGAGCGCATCAAGGTACCCGACGAGGTGTCCGACGTGATCTGCCCCAAGTGCGGGCGCAATCTGGTGTACAAGTCCGGCCGGTTCGGCCGCTTCCTGGCCTGCCCCGGCTGGCCGGAGTGCGACCACACCCAGCCCATCGTCATCGAGATGCCCGGCAAGTGCCCCAAGTGCGGCGGCAAGATCCTCAAAAAGACCTCCAAGCGGGGATACGCCTACTACGGCTGCGAGAACAACTCCAACAAGGACGAGGCCAAGCGGTGCGACTTCATGACTTGGGACGTGCCGGTGAAGGAGACCTGCCCCGAGTGCGGCCACACCCTGTTCAAGAAGTCGGGCCGGGGGTTCAAGAAGCCCTTCTGCATCAACCCGGAGTGCCCCAACTTCCTACCCGAGGATCAGCGGGGCTACAAGAAAAAGGCCGCCTCCGCGGAGAGCCCGGCGGAGGGCACCCCTCCCGAGGAGGAGAAGAAGCCCGCCCAAAAGGCGGCGGCCAAAAAGACCGCCGCCAAAAAGCCGGCCGCGAAGACGGTGGCCGCCAAGAAAACCGCCGCTCCCAAGAAGACGGCGGCAAAGAAGCCGGCGGCGAAAAAAGCCGCGGCCAAGACCAAGAGCGAGGCCTGAGGCCCGCTTCCACCGGTGGAAGCCGTCAGGGATTCCCCCTGACGGCAGACTCAGTTGAAATACCGGAGGAATGAGATCATGGAAACCCAAGAGAGAAAGCTGCGCACCAACCTGGACACCGACCTGCTCAAGCTGGTCGCCATTGCCGCCATGCTGGTGGATCACATCGGCGGGGCCTTTTTCCCGGAGACGCCCGTGTTCCGGTGGATCGGCCGGCTGGCCTTCCCACTGTTCTGCTACTGCCTGACGGTGGGCCTGCTCTACACCCACGACATCAGGCGCTACCTGGGGCGGCTGGCGATCTTCGCCGTGGTGTCCCAGCCCTTCTGGATTCTGGCCTTCAACGCCGACGATATCCTGGGCAACCTGACCAACTGGAACATCTTCTTCACCCTCTTCCTCAGCCTGCTGGCCATGTGGGGGCTGACCACCCGGCGCTGGTGGCTCTTTGTACTGGGGGTTCTGGTGCTGGCCTTCGGAAGCTTTGACTACAACTACAACGGCGTCATTCTGATGCTGATCTTTTACTTCTGCCGGAACAAACCCGCCCTGCTGGCGGGGCTGTACATCCTGTTCTGGCTTCCCGCCCTGTGGGGCGGCTCCCTGGAGGATCCCCTGGCCCTGGTGGTGGGCGGCCACGCCGTCAACTGGACGATCTTCGCCCTGCTGGCCCTGCCGCTGATCCTCTGCCGCACCCACTCCGGCCTCCGGATTCCCAAGTGGTTCTTTTACGCCTTCTATCCCGCCCATCTGGCGGTCATCGCCCTGGTGGGGGGGTGTATGGGCGTGTAACCGGAAAAGGAGCGTGTTGGCATGAAGATTCTGCTGCTCAACGGAAGTCCCCGGCCCAAGGGCAACACCGCCGCCGCCCTGGACGAGATGGAGGCCGTGTTTGCCGCCGAGGGCCTGGAGACCGAGCGGGTGCAGGTGGGAAACCGGGTTATCCGGGGGTGTATCGCCTGCGGCAAGTGCGCCGAGCTGGGCCGGTGCGTGTTCGACGATCTGGTGAACGAGCTGGCCCCCAAGCTGGAGGCCTGCGACGGGCTGGTGGTGGGCAGCCCGGTGTACTACGCCTCGGCCAACGCCACCCTGGTGGCCCTGCTGACCCGGCTGTTTTACTCCACCCCCTTTGACAAGACCATGAAGGTGGGGGCCGCCGTGGCGGCGGCCCGGCGGGGCGGCCTGTCCTCCACCTTTGACGAGCTGAACAAATTCTTTACCATCAGCGGCATGCCGGTGGCCTCCAGCCAGTACTGGAACAGCATCCACGGCCGCCTGCCCGGCGAGGCCGCCCAGGACGCCGAGGGCCTCCAGACCATGCGCACCCTGGCCCGGAACATGGCCTTCCTGGTCAAGAGCATCGCCTTGGGCCGGGAGAAATACGGCCTGCCGGAGCGGGAGGAGCCTCTGCGCACCCACTTCATCCGCTGAGTCCCACACAAGGAGGAACCCATGGAACCAGTTATTGTAATCGGCGCAGGCCTGGCGGGCTCGGAGGCCGCGTGGCAGCTTGCCCAGCGGGGCGTCCCCGTCACCCTGCGGGAGATGAAGCCCTCCAAAATGACCCCCGCCCACCATACCGAGTGGTTTGGGGAGCTGGTGTGCTCCAACTCCCTGCGCTCGGATCAGCTGGAGAACGCGGTGGGCCTGCTCAAGGAGGAGCTGCGCCGCATGGACTCCCTGATCCTGTCCTGCGCCGACGCCCACCGGGTGGAGGCGGGGGGCGCCCTGGCGGTGGACCGCCACGGGTTCGCCCGTGCGGTGACGGAGAAGCTCCGCTCCCACCCCCTCATCACCGTGGAGGAGGGGGAGGTCACCCAAATCCCGGAGTCGGGGAACGTGATCGTGGCCTCCGGCCCCCTGACCTCCGACCCGCTGGCGGAGGCCATCCGGGCCTTCTTCCCCGAGAGCCGCACCCTCAATTTCTACGACGCGGCGGCCCCCCTGGTCACCTTCGAGAGCGTGGACATGGAGAACGCCTTCTTCGCCTCCCGCTACGACAGGGGGACCCCGGACTACATCAACTGCCCCATGACGGAGGAGGAGTACGACGCCTTCTGGGCCGAGCTGTGCGCCGCCCAGGAGGCGGAGGTTCACGGCTTTGAGGACAAGCATGTGTTCGAGGGCTGTATGCCCGTGGAGGTCATGGCCCGCCGGGGGAAGCAGACCCTGTGCTACGGCCCCCTCAAGCCCCGTGGCCTGAACGATCCCAAGACCGGAAAGGAGCCCTTCGCCGTGGTGCAGCTCCGCCGGGACAACGCCGACGGCACCATCTACAACCTGGTGGGCTTCCAGACCCACCTGAAATGGCCGGAGCAGAGGCGGGTGTTCTCCATGATCCCCGCCCTCAGGAACGCCGAGTTCGTGCGCTACGGCGTCATGCACCGCAACACCTATCTGGACTCCCCCCGGCTGCTGGACCGCTATTACCGGGTGAAGAAGGAGGCCCGCGTCTGCTTCGCCGGGCAGATCACCGGCGTGGAGGGGTACGTGGAGTCCACTGCCTCCGGCTTCCTGGCTGCCGTGGAGCTGGCCCGGCGGCTGGAGGGCAAGCCCCCCGTGGACTTCCCCCAGGAGACCGCCGTCGGCGCCCTGGCGCGCTATATCAGCAACGAGAGCGTCACCGACTTCCAGCCCATGAACGTCAACTTCGGCATCATCCCGCCCCTGGGCTACCGCGTCAAGGGCAAGCGGAATAAAAATGCCGAGCTGTCCAAACGGGCCCTGGAGATTCTGGACGGGCTGGACTGGCGGTAGGGGCGGCCACAAAGGCCGCCCCTACAGGAGCACCGGGCGGCCCCAACACGTAGGGGCGACCCTTGTGGTCGCCCGCCCTGCCGGGCGCACGTCCGTAGGGGCGGATGCCCACATCCGCCCGCTACCGCGGGGTTCCCGCACCGACACCCTGGGGATCGGACAGAGCGGGCGGCCATAAAGGCCGCCCCTACAGGAACGCTGGGCGGCCCAAACGCATGGGGGCGCCTCTTGTGGACGTCCGCCCCGCCGCGCACGCCCGTAGGGGCAGATGCCCACATCCGCCCGCTGCTCAAGGCAGCAGTTCCATGAGGAGACGCCCGGCCAGACGGAAGCCGTGCCGGAAGCAGGCCAGCCGCTCATAATCGGACATTTCGCCCTCCAGATCGTTGAGACGGTCGAGAAAATCCAGCCCGAGGGAGGCGCGGATCTGGTCGTGGCAGGCGCTGATGCGCTCCAGCCGCTCTTGATAGCCGGGGGCCTGACGGAAATCCAAGTGCCTGTTACCCAGCTCATGTTCTAAGAGCTACTGTAGGAAGTCATTCATTTTATCAACACCCCACTAATAGTGTGTATTTAGTATACACGCTATTAGTGGGAAATGTCAAGGGGGGATTCGGTGTATTCCAATGATTTGTTTGGCACACGGCTAAAGTGCCTAAGAAAAGATAGGGGAGAAACTCAAAAAGACTTGGCCGATTTTCTCGGTATCAAACAAAATCAAATTGGTGAAATGGAAAATGGCCGCAAGGCATCTACCTTTGCCAAGCTTGCCCTTTTGTGTGAGCACTACAACATCAGCGCCGACTATCTCCTGGGCCTTACGGACGAGCCCTGGCCCCTGCGGCAAGACGATGGGGCGGGGCGATGAGGGCATCGCCCCCTACAGGAACGCCGGGCGGCCCCAACGCGTAGGGGCGACCCTTGTGGTCGCCCGCCCTGCCGCGCGCACGTCCGTAGGCGTGGATGCCCATATCCGCCCTCTGCCGTGGGCATTCCCGCTCCGGCACCCTGGGGATCGGACAGAACGGGCGGCCCAAACGCGTAGGGGCGACCCTTGTGGTCGCCCGCCCCGCCGGGCACACGTCCGTAGGGGCGGATGCCCACATCCGCCCTCTGCCGCGGGGTTCCCGCTCCGGCACCCTGGGGATTGGAAAGAACGGGCGGCCATAAAGGCCACCCCAACAGGAATACCGGACGGCCCCAATACGTAGGGGCGATCCTTGTGGTCGCCCGCCCCGCCGGGCGCCCGCCCGCCGTTGCCGTTTATCCAGGAATGAACAGAGAAAGTGGAGGAGAACATATGAAGATCATCGTAGACGCCATGGGCGGCGACAACGCGCCCGTCTCCAACGTGCGGGGCGCCCTCGCTGCGGTGCGGGAGCTGGGCGTGGAAGTCATTCTGGTGGGCCGGGGGGAGGACATCCTCAAGGTGCTCAAGGAGGACGGCATCGGCGAACTGCCCCCGGGGCTGGAGATTGTCCACGCCTCCGAGGTGGTGGAGATGTGCGACAACCCGGCCACCGCCTTTAAGGAGAAGAAGGACTCCTCCCTGACCGTGGGCCTGAACCTGCTGAAGAACGGGGACGGGGCGGCCTTTGTCTCCGCGGGCAGCACGGGGGCGCTGTTGTCGGCGGCCACGCTGATGGTCAAGCGCATCCGGGGCATCCGCCGGGCGGCCATGGCCCCGGTGGTGCCTACCGGCGGCGGCGGCGCGGTGCTCATCGACTGCGGCGCCACGGCGGAGGGTACGCCGGAGTATCTGCTCCAGTTCGCCTTCATGGGCTCCTATTACGCCGAGCGGGTGCTCAAGCGCCCCGAGCCCAAGGTGGGCCTGCTAAACATCGGCGCCGAGCCCTCCAAGGGCACCGACCTCCAGCGGGAGGCCCACGCCCTGCTCACCGAGGCGGGCAAGGCCGGGCGCATCCACTTCGTGGGCAACGTGGAGGCCCGGGAGGCGGTGTACGGCGAGGTGGATGTGATCGTGTCCGACGGCTACTCCGGCAACATCTTCCTCAAGACCATGGAGGGCACCGGCGGCTTCATGGCCAAGCAGCTCAAGGCCATGTTCAAGAAGAACCTGCTCACCAAGCTGGCGGCGGTGCTGGTTTCCGGCGGCCTGCGGGACTTCAAGAAGATGATGGACGCCGGGGAGGTGGGCGGCACTCCCCTCATCGGCATCTCCAAGCCCGTCATCAAGGCCCACGGTTCCTCCGACGCCTTCGCCATCAAGAACGCCATCCGCCAGGCCCAGGCCTTCGCCGCCTCCGGCATCATAGAGGACATCACCGAAAATATCGACCACATGCGCCTGCGCAGTGAGTAAATGGGAAAATTTTGACTTTCCTATTGACAGGCGGGAGAAACTTGCCTATTATCATAGTGCAATGACACCGTCGGGAACGACGGAAGCGACAGGAGTAGATGAACATGATTTTCGAGAAGCTCGCCGCCCTGCTGTCCGAACAGTTCGGCGTGGACGTGGACAGCATTACCATGGACACCTCGTTTGAGGATCTGGGGGCCGACTCCCTGGACATCGTGGAGATGACCATGGCTGTGGAAGAGGAGTTTGGCCTGGAGGACATGGACGAGGAGGATCTGTCCGGTATCTCCACCGTGGCGGATCTGGTCCGCTACCTCAAGTCCAAGCTGGAGGACTGAAGAAACCAAAGAGACAGGAGCCCCGCCTCCCGGCGGGGCTCCGGCTTTGAAAGGGAGGATCGGCCATGGAGGCATTGGAAGAAAAGCTGGGTTACCGGTTTACCAACCGGGCCTTTCTGGAAAACGCCCTCACCCACAGCTCCTACGCCAACGAGAACAAGGCCAAGGGACTGCAGAGCAATGAGCGGCTGGAATTTCTGGGGGACTCTGTGCTTGGTATGGTCGTGGCCGACTACCTGTTCCGCACCCACCCCGACCTGCCGGAAGGGGATCTGACCCGCACCCGGGCGGCCCTGGTGTGTGAGGGCAGCCTGGTGGAAGTGGCCCAGTGCCTGGAGCTGGGCGCCTACCTGAAGCTGGGCAAGGGGGAGGAGGCCGGCGGCGGCCGGGAGCGGCCCTCCATCATTGCCGACGCGGTGGAGGCGGTGCTGGCCGCCGTGTACCTGGACGGCGGCATCGGCTCGGCCCGGAAGCTCATCCAGAAGTTCATCCTGGACCGGGAGGCGGAGAAGAGCGCCAGCCGCGATTACAAGACCGCCCTCCAGGAGCTGGTGCAGCGGGAGAGCGGCCAGGTGCTGGGCTACCAGCTCATCGGCGCCGAGGGCCCCGATCACGCCAAGATCTTCTCGGTGGAGGTGGATCTCAACGGCATCCCCATCGGCCAGGGCCGCGGCCGCAGTAAAAAAGAGGCGGAGCAGAACGCGGCCAAGGCTGCGATAGAGAAGTTAAAGGCTGGGGAATAACCGGCCGCTCCGCCTCTCTTGCGAGCGGAAGCGAGCCGCCGCGTCAGCGGCGTCAAGCATTTTGCGGAGCAAAATCTTGATGCCGGGCGGATTCACTCCGCCCGGACAGATGGAGAGAAACGGGGGCCCCAAACCGCCTGCGGCGGTTTGGGCGGCGGAGCAGAATGCGGCTAAGGCTGCGATAGAGAAGCTGAGGGCGGGGGAATAACCGGCCCGCGGGCGACCACAAGGGTCGCCCCTACGTGCAGGGGCTGTCCGGCTCCTCTGTAGGGGCGGCCTTTATGGCCGCCCGTCCTGGCAGGCCTTCACAGGGCCTGGGGTAGTGCAAAACCTAGTGTACGGCGGGCGGATGTAGGTATCCGCCCCTGCGAAATGGTTTGCCCGCTGTATACCACCAAACCAGACGCGGAGCGCTCAGGCGCTCCGCGTTTTTGTGGAAAAGGGTTTGCAAAGGACGCCGTTCCTTGGTATAATAATTTATTCAGAATGAAAGCATGGCGAGGTGCAGACCTTGTATTTAAAAGCACTGGAAATCCAGGGGTTCAAATCCTTTCCGGACAAGACGGTACTCTCCTTTGGGGAGGACATGACCGCCATTGTGGGTCCCAACGGAAGCGGGAAATCGAATATATCCGACGCCATCCGCTGGGTCATGGGGGAGCAGTCCTCCAAGGCCCTGCGGGGCGGCAAGATGGAGGACGTAATCTTTGGCGGCACGGCGGTGCGCAGACAGCAGGGCTTCGCGGAGGTCTCCCTGGTGCTGGACAACACCGACCACATCTTCCCGATGGAGGAGAGCGAGGTGATGGTCACCCGGCGGTACTACCGCTCCGGCGAGAGCGAGTACTACATCAACCGCCGTTCCGTCCGCCTGAAGGACGTGAACGAGCTGTTCATGGACACCGGCCTGGGCCGCGAGGGCTACTCCATCATCGGGCAGGGCCGCATTGACGAGATTTTGTCTGTCAAGAGCGCCGACCGCCGGGAGGTCTTTGAGGAGGCCGCCGGTATCTCCCGCTTCCGCCACCGGAAGGAGGAGGCCGAGCGCAAGCTGGAGCGCACCCAGGAGAACCTGGTGCGCATCACCGACAAGATCGACGAGCTGGAGCTCCAGGTGGAGCCCCTCCGCGCACAGAGCGAGAAGGCCCGGAAGTTCCTGGTGCTGCGGGACGAGCTGCGGGGGCTGGAGATCTCCCTGTGGCTGGAGCAGTTGGAGAAAATACGGGCGGGGGCCATCAAGACCCTGTCTGACTACGAGAACGCCGTCCGCCAGAAGGAGGAGGCCCAGGGGGCGGTGGAGGCCCTCTACGCCGCCGCCGAGGAGCACGCCGCCCAGATGCGGGACAAGGACGTGGAGGCCGAGGGCGTCCGCTTCCAGATGATGCAGCGGGAGGCCGACGCCAACGGACTGGAAAACGCCGTGGCGGTACTCCGGGCCAACATCCAGAACAACCTGGAGAACCGGGACCGCATCCAGCGGGAGCTGGAGCAGCAGGAGGGCCGGGCCGACTCCATCGGCGCCCAGATTGCCGAGCGGAAGGAGCGTCTGGAGGCGCTGGTGGGCGAGCTGGACGCCCTGGCGGCGGAGCTGTCCGCGAAACAGGGGGAGGCCGAGGAGGCCGTCCGCTCCGCAGGCACCCTGGCCGGAGAGCTGGAGGAGCTGCGCCGGAAGGAGGCGGTGGAAAACGCCTCCGCCTCCGAGGCCAGGGCTCTGCTCTCCGCCCTGGCCGCCGCGGCCCAGGAGCTGCTGGACCGGGATGAGGCGGTGCATCAGGAGCTGTCCGCCGGTGAGGAGCGGGTGCGCCAGCTTCAGGAGGGCCGGGACGCGGCCCAAAAGGAGCTGGCCCAGGCCCGGGAGGACCGGGATTCCCTCCAGAATGTGCTCAACGGCTATGGCCTGCGGCTGGAGTCCCGCCGGAAAAAGGCCAAGGAGGCCGAGGAGCGCCATGTCAAGCTCCAGATGGAGGAGAACGCCCTCCACTCCCGTATCCACATGCTCTCCGAGATGGAGAAGCTCTACGAGGGCTACTCCAAGGCGGTAAAGCTGGTGATGGGGGAGGCCCGGCGGGGCCAGCTCAAGGGAGTTCACGGCCCGGTGGCCGGGCTGCTCCACGTGCCCGACCACTGCACCGTGGCCATTGAGACCGCCCTGGGCGGCGCCATGCAGCACATTGTGGTGGAGCGGGAGGAGGACGGCAAGGCCGCCATCCAGTACCTCAAGCGCCGGGACGGCGGCCGGAGCACTTTCCTGCCCCTGACCACCATCCGCCCCTCCGATTTCCGGGAGCAGGGCGTGCGGGGGGAGGCGGGCTTCGTGGGCCTGGGGGACGAGCTGGTGCAGTTCGACCCCCACTACCAGAGGATTTTTTCCAATCTTCTGGGGCGCACCGTGGTGGCCGAGGATATGGACGCGGCCATCGCCATGGCCCGCAAATACGGCCACCGCTTCAAAATCGTCACCCTGGACGGCCAGGTGCTCAACCCCGGCGGCTCCATGACCGGCGGCTCGGTGTCCCGCAGCGCGGGCATCCTCAGCCGGGCCAACGAGCTGGAGCGGCTGAACCGGCAGCGCGCCGGTGTGGAGGAGCAGCGCACCACCGCCGCCCAGGCCATGGAGGAGGCCAGGCGGGAGGCCACCGCCGCCGCATACGAGGTGGAGACCGCCCAGGCCCAGCAGCGCCAGCACGAGGATGCCATCCTCAAGCTGGAGGAGCGGCTGGCCCATTTCGACGCCCAGCTCGCCGACGCCTCCCGCCGCCGGGACGAGCAGCGCCGGGAGCTGGAGCAGATTCAGGCCCGCTCCGCCCAGACCGAGGCGGATACCGCCGCCGCCCGGGCGCGCATTGAGGCCCTGGAGGGCTCTGCCGCCGCCCTGCGGGCCGAAGCCGAGGGCAAGGCCCAGGGCCAGAGCGAGCTCCAGGCGCGCACCGCCGGTATCCGGGAGGCCATCGCGGAGCTGAACATGCGCCGGGCCGGCCTGGAGGCGGAGCAGCAGGCCGCCGGACAGAGCCTCACCGAGCTGGAGGCCCTGCGGCGGGATCTCACCGGCGACCGGGCCGAGCGGGAGCAGATGCTCACCGCGTTTGAGGAGAAGAACGCCGCCCTGGAGGAGGAGATCCTGGAGAAGGAACGGCGGCTCCAGGCCATCCGCCAGGAGAACCGGGAGCGGCAGGAGGCCATCGCCCGCATCAATGAGGAGAAGCTGTCCCTGGAGGCCCGGCGCAACCAGGCCGACAAGCAGGCGCGGGACAAAAACAGCGAACTGTTAAACTTAGAGCGGGAGGTCTCCGTCTTAGAACAGAGGAAGGCCGCCGCCGCCCTGGAGGAGAAAACCCTGCTGGACAAGCTGTGGGAGACCTATGAGCTGTCCCATGAGGCCGCCCGCGCCCAGCGGGTGGAGCTGGAGAGCGTCCCCAAGGCCCAGCGCCGGGTGGGCGAGCTGAAAAAGGCGATCTCCGGCTTGGGCAATATCAACCTGGATGCCATTGAGGAGTTCCAGCGGGTCAACGAGCGGTACACCTACCTGACCGACCAGCGGGACGACGTGCTCAAGTCCAAGAAGGAGCTGGAGGGCATCATCGCCGACATCACCGAGGAGATGAAAACCATCTTCGCCCGGCAGTTTTCCGTCATCAACGAGGCGTTCCAGCAGACCTTTACCGAGCTGTTCGGCGGCGGCAAGGCCACCCTGGAGCTCGAGGAGCCGGAGGACATCCTCAACTGTGGCATTGAAATCCGGGTGCAGCCCCCCGGCAAGGCCCTCAAGGTGCTCTCCCTCCTCTCCGGCGGCGAGAAGGCCTTCGTGGCCATCGCCCTTTACTTCGCCATTCTGAAGGTGCGGCCTACCCCTTTCTGCGTCATGGACGAGATCGAGGCCGCCCTGGACGACGCCAACGTGGTGCGCTTCGCCCGCTATATGCGCCAAATGGCGGACAAGACCCAGTTCATCGTCATCACCCACCGCCGCGGCACCATGGAGGAGGCCGACGTGCTCTACGGCGTCACCATGCAGGAGCAGGGCGTGAGCCGGATACTGACCATCAACCTGAACGACGTGGAGAAGGAATTGCACATCAAATGACGCCGGGCACGGCGGGCGGCAACACCCAGCGGGACGGGCCATACCTGTGCCGCAGGGTGTGAGCAGACCCCGGCGAAGCCCAGTGAAACGGGTTCGCCGGGGAGAGGAGACGCAAGGGAGCGGGCGAGGAATTTCCGCCTGCGGGAGTTCCGAGCGAAGCGGACTTTGCGTCGACGAAGGAGCAGGGCGTGAGCCGGATTCTGACGATCAACCTGAACGACGTGGAGAAGGAATTGCACATCAAATGACAGAGCTTCCAAAGCGGGTGCATCCGCGCCTGCGCGGGTATGATTACAGCCGGAGCGGCGGGTATTTCCTCACACTCTGCACCCAGGGCCGGGCCCCCATCCTGAGCGAGATTGTAGGGCGCGGCATCCCTGACGCGCCGCTGGTACGGTTGTCGGAGACCGGCCGGTGCGTTCAGGACGCGATGGACTATCTGGCCGGACATGACGCCCAAATTCAGATTGCGGCGTCGGTCATCATGCCAAATCATGTTCACATTTTGCTGTGCGTCTGCGGGGAGGGAAACGGCGCGTCAGGGATGCCGCGCCCTACTGGGATGCGCGTGCCGAGTTTTGTCTCCTCTCTCAAGCGCTACACCAACCGCGTGTGCGGCCGCCCGCTCTGGCAGGGATCCTATCACGACCACATCATCCGGGATGAGAACGACCTTCTCAACCACTGGAGCTACATCGAGCATAACCCCGCCCGCTGGGCGGAGGATGAATACCATGTTTGAACGACGAAAGGAACCAACACCACATGGGCTTTTTTGAAAAGATCAAGGCGGGGCTGACCCGCACCAAGGAGAACATCGGACACTCCTTCGACCAGCTCTTCGCCGGAGAGCTGAACGACGACTTCTACGACGAGCTGGAGGAGACGCTGATTCTGGGCGACATGGGGGTGGAGACCACCATGAAGGCCGTGGAGGAGCTGCGCCGCCGGGTGAAGGCGGAGAAGATCAAGGATATGGAGGGGGCGCGGGCGTGCCTGCGCCAGGTGCTCACCGACATGCTCCAGGTGGGGGAGCCCGCCCTGAAGCTGGATACCGCCCCGTCGGTGGCCCTATTCATCGGCGTCAACGGCGTGGGCAAGACCACCACCATCGGCAAGCTGTCCGCCCGGATGAAGGGGGAGGGCCGCCGGGTGCTGATGGCCGCCGCCGACACCTTCCGGGCCGCCGCCGCCGACCAGCTCGAGATCTGGAGCGAGCGCAGCGGCGTGGAGCTCGTCCGCCAGTACGAGGGGGCCGATCCTGCGGCGGTGGTCTTTGACGCCCTGTCCGCCGCCAAGGCCCGCAGCGCAGACGTGGTGCTCATCGACACCGCAGGGCGGCTGCACAACAAGCAGAACCTGATGAACGAGCTGAACAAGATCAGCCGCGTCGTGGACCGGGAGCTGCCCGGCTGCGACCGGGAGACCCTGCTGGTGCTGGACGCCACCACCGGACAGAACGGCCTGATCCAGGCCAAGCAGTTCAAGGAGGCCGCGGGCATCACCGGCATCGTCCTGACCAAGCTGGACGGCTCGGCCAAGGGCGGCATTGTCATTGCCATCGCCCAGGAGCTTCAGGTGCCGGTGAAATTCATCGGCGTGGGGGAGGGCATCGACGACCTGATGCCCTTTGAGGCGGAGAAATTTGTCGAAGCCCTTGTTTAAAAAGCAGTATGGGCCGGTGCCCTCATCGGCCCGCATATTGGAGATTGGAGGCCGTAACATGGCGAGAATCGACGGACGGGCGGCGGATCAGCTCCGGCCCGTGGAGATCATCCCCAACATCAATCAATTTGCGGAGGGCTCCTGCCTGATCCGCTGCGGCAGCACCCATGTGCTCTGCTGCGCCAGCGTGGAGGAGGGCGCGCCCCGCCACGTCCCCGAGGGGGAGGGCTGGGTCACCGCCGAGTATTCCATGCTGCCCCGGGCCAACCGGGAGCGATCCCGGCGGGATATCGCCAAGCTGAAGCTGTCCCCCCGCTCCGCGGAGATCCAGCGGCTCATCGGCCGCGCCCTGCGGGCCTGCGTGGACATGAAAAAGCTGGGAGAGCGCACCATTACGATCGACTGCGACGTACTCCAGGGGGACGGCGGCACCCGCACCGCCTCCGTCACCAGCGGGTTTGTGGCGTTGAGTCTGGCCCTGCACAAGCTGGTGATGGACGGTGTCCTGCCAGAGATGCCGCTGACCAACTGTGTGGCGGCGGTGTCCGCCGGCATCGTGGGGGACGAGCCCATGCTGGACCTGTGCTATGAGGAGGACTCCCACGCCCAGGTGGATCTCAACTGCGTCATGACCGGCGCGGGGGAGCTGGTGGAGCTCCAGGGCACCGGCGAGGGCCGGCCCTTCACCATCGTGGAGCAGCGGGCCCTGGTGGAGCTGTGCGCCAAGGGCATCCGGGAGCTCCAGAACATTCAGAGACAAGTGTTGGGGGGCTAAATGTATGAAACTGGTATTGGCCAGCAAGAATGCCCATAAGCTGGTGGAGATGAGGGACATCCTTTCCCAGTTGGGGGTGGAGGTGGTGCTGGAGTCCGAGGTGGGCGTCGATGTGGACGTGGAGGAGACCGGCGCCACCTTTGAGGAAAACGCCTTTTTGAAGGCCCGCGCGGTGATGGAGGCCTCCGGCCTGCCCGCCATCGCGGACGACTCCGGCCTGTGCGTGGACGCGCTGAACGGCGCGCCCGGCGTGTACTCCGCCCGCTACGGCGGGCCGGGGCTGGACGACGTGGGCCGCTACCGGCTTTTGCTGGAGAACATGCGGGGGCAGCTGGACCGGCGGTGCCGCTTTGTCTCCGCCATCTGCTGCTGCTTTCCCAACGGGGACCGGGTGGAGGCCCGGGGGGAGTGTCCCGGCACCTTGGCCTACGCCCCCAAGGGGGAGGACGGCTTCGGCTATGATCCCATTTTCTTTGTCCCCGCCCTGAAAAAGACCTTTGCGGAGCTCTCTCCGGCGGAGAAGAACGCCATCTCCCACCGGGGGAATGCGCTCACGGCCTTTCGGGAGAAGCTGGAGCAGTATCTGAACAAGTAAAATGCCTTCCCGCAGGAGGGCAGATCAAAAGGAGACCGGTCTATGGAAGAACTGACAAGCAAGCAGCGGGCCCAGCTCAGGGGTCTGGCCAACAGCATTGACACCATCCTGCACGTGGGCAAGGACGGCATCGGGGACAACCTGGTGAAGCAGGCCGACGACGCCCTGGAGGCCCGGGAGCTCATCAAGGGCAAGGTTCTGGAGAACAGCCTGCTGAGCAGCCGGGAGGCGGCCGAGGCCCTGGCGGAGGCCACCCGGAGCCAGGTGGTACAGGTCATTGGAACCAAATTCGTTTTGTATCGTCCAACCCATAAGAAGGACAAAAAGGACAAGATCGTACTGGTGACGGACAAGAAGCGCAAGTAACGCAGAGGAGGGGAAGCCTATGAAGCTCGGCATCTACGGCGGCACCTTCAACCCGCCCCACCTGGGGCACCTGACCTCCGCCCGGCTGGCCCTGGACGCGCTGGGGCTGGACGAGCTGCAGTTTGTACCGGCGGCGCTGCCGCCCCACAAGCGCCTGCCCCCCGACGCCCCCGGGCCGGAGGCCCGGCTGGAGATGGTGGAGCTGGCCGCCGACGGCCTGCTCCTGCCCGGCCGGGTGAGCGTCAGCGATATGGAGCTCTCCCGGCCCGGCAAGAGCTATACCGCCGACACCCTGGAGCAGCTTCACGCCCAGAACCCCAGCGCGGAGCTGTGGCTGATGATGGGGACGGACATGTTCCTCACCCTCCAGAACTGGCGGGAGCCGGAGCGGATCACCGCCCTGGCGGGCATCTGCGCCTTTGCCCGCACCCAGGCCGACTGCGGGGAGCTGCTCACCATCCAGGCCGAGTACCTGCGGAAGACCTTCGGGGCGAAGGTGTGCGTCCTCCAACTGCCCCAGGTGGTGGACGTGTCCTCCACCCGGCTGCGGGAGCTGCTGGCCCGCGGCGGGGGTTGGGAGTATCTGCCCCCGGCGGTGTACGGGTACATCCTGCGCCACGGGCTCTACGGGGCGGGCCGGGATTTGAAGCACCTGCCCGACCGGGAGCTGCGGGCCTGCTCCTACTCCATGATCCGCGCCAAGCGCATCGCCCACGTGAAGGGCACGGAGGAGGAGGCGGTGCGGCTGGCCCGGCGCTGGGGCGCCGACGAGGAGCACGCCCGCCGGGCGGCGATCCTCCACGACTGCACCAAGTATTTGGAACTGGACGAGCAGTTGCAATTATGCGCGAAATATGGTATCGTACTGGACGAATTGGAGCAGCAGGCCGTCAAGCTCCTCCACTCCAAGACGGGCGCGTGTGTGGCCCGGCACGTGTACGGGGTGAGCGACGACATCTATGAGGCCATTTTCTGGCACACCACCGGAAAGGCCGACATGACCCTGCTGGAGAAGCTCCTCTATATCGCCGACTACATGGAGCCAACCCGGGATTTTCCGGGGGTGGAGCGCCTGCGGGCGCTGGCCTATGAGGATCTGGACGCGGCGGTGCTCCTGGGGTGCGAGATGAGCATACAGGAGATGGCGGAGCGGGGCCTGCCCGTGCACCCCAATACGGTAAAGGCCCGGGATTGGCTGCGGAGCAAGACGAAAGGAATTAGTGATTGATGAACCCGGAACAGAGAAAGAACCACCGGGGCGGCGCCCGGGTACAGAAGCCGGAGAGTCCCCGGCGGGAAAAAGAGACCAAGCGGGAGAAAAAGCCCGGCCGGCCGCGCACCAAAAAGCAGAAGATTCTGCTGGGGCTGTATATTGCCCTGACGGTGGTGGCGGCCATCATCGTGGCGGGGGCGATTGTGTTCGGCCTCATGAGCGCCCCGCCGGAGGTGGCCCTCCCCACTCCCACCCCCCGGCACACCACCATCATCAACGAGCAGGGTGAGGAGGTAGAGGTGGAGATCCCAGGCCTGTCCGCCGGCCGCAAGGAGCAGTTTTACACCTTCCTGGTGGCGGGCGTCAGCGGCGGCAACACCGATACGATGCTGTTGGCGGCCTACGATGTGCCCAACCAGAAGCTCAGCGTCATGAGCCTTCCCCGTGACACCTATGTCATCTACAACGGCCGCACCGTGATGATCAACTCGGTCTACAGCCGGGGCGGCGGCGAAGAAGGCGGCGTGGAGGCCCTGAAAAAGGCGGTGGGCTCCCTCACCGGCGTGACCCCCGACTTCTATGTATTGGTGGAGTGGGAGGCAGTGGGTGAGCTGGTCGATGCCATCGGCGGCGTATATTTTGACGTGCCGCGGCGCATGTATTACAATGATCTGTCCCAGCACTTCAAAATTGACCTCCAACCTGGCTATCAGCTTCTGGACGGCAACGGTGCCATGGGTGTGCTCCGCTGGCGGCACAACAGCGATGACAGCGGGCACATTCTCAACAGCGGCTACGCCATGGGCGATCTGGGCCGCATCGAGACCCAGCAGGCATTCCTCAAGGAGGTCGTCCGCAAGTGCCTCCAGCCCGATGTGCTGCTGAGCAACCTGATGGACTATATCAGCATCTTCCAGAAGAATGTGACCACCGATCTTAGCGTGGGCAATCTGGCCTACTTCGGCAAGTCGGCCATCGGCAAGCTGGACATGGACAGCGTGGAGTTTGTCACCCTGCCCAACCAGTCCGCTGGGGACGCCCACCTGCTGCCCGTGGGCAGCCAGATTGTGGAGATGGTCAATGAGGGCTTCAACCCCTATCAGTCGGACATCAGCCTGCGGGATCTGAATCTGGCCGGAAAGCGACCCGGCTCCAGCAGCACGGGCACGACGCCCAGGCCCCAGGCTACGCCTAAGCCGGAAACCACGCCCAGCGCAACCTCCGCTCCGGTCGAAAGCCCGCCGGGCACGCCGCCGGCCACGTCCACCCCGGGCGGAAGCCAGCCCCCAGCCATATCCACTCCGGGCGGGCAGACGCCGCCTCCGGTCCAGACCCCGGCGGCCACTCCGGCGCCCGCCGTCCCCTCCGCGGAGCCGACCCCGCCCCCGGCGGAGAACACCCCAGCCATGACGCCGCCCCCGGCCGCCACGCCGGACGGCGGCTACGGACCCGGCATGGTGCCGGTGGAATAAAGGAAGATAGAAACGGATGAATCCTGAGAACAAAAAGACAAGCCGGGGTGGAACGCGGGCTGGAAAGCCCCGCACGCCCCTCACACCGAGGCAGAAGGCCCTGCGCATTGCGTGCCTGGTTTTGGCCATTCTGGCGGCGGTTCTGGTGACGGTTTTCGCCGCCTACCGCCTCCTGGTGGTCAAGCCCTCGCTGCCGGAGCCAGGTGTGGAGCTGCCGGACGAGGACCAAAACTATGAGTTTGGCGACGGCCCCCGCCTCTCCGGCGACCGCAAGGAGGAGTTTTATACTTTCCTGCTGGTGGGCCGGGACACGGGCGGCGGCGGCAATACCGATACCCTTATGGTGATGGCCTACGACATCCCAAACCAGACCCTAAACGTCATGAGCATCCCCCGGGACACCATGGTGAACGTGCCGTGGGACATCAAGCGCATCAACTCGGTATACAACTACGCGCCCTACTACGATAAGGACGGCATCCAATTTCTCAAGGAGGAGGTCTCCTACCTCATCGGGTTTCAGCCGGACTACACCATCGTGGTGGAGTGGGAGGCGGTGGGCGAGCTGGTGGATGCCATCGGCGGCGTAGAGTTTGATGTGCCCATCGACATGAACTACGACGACCCCACCCAGAACCTGCACATCCACCTGAGCGCCGGGCTCCAGGACATCGACGGCGACAAGGCCATGCAGCTTCTGCGCTGGCGGAAGAACTCCGACGCTTATGGAAACGTATACGGCGGCTACCCCAACGGCGATCTGGGCCGCATCGAGACCCAGCAGGCCTTTTTGAAGGCGGTCATTGAGAAGTGCCTCAACAGCATCAGCCTCGGCACCATCCCCAAAATGGCCCAGATCTTCCTGGACAACGTGGATACCAACGGCAGCCTGACGGTGAACAACCTGGCCTGGTTTGCCAAGGAGGCCATCGTGGGCGGCCTGAGCATGGAGAACGTGCACTTTATGACCCTGCCCAACCGGGGGGCCAGCGTCTACAGCCGGACGTACCACAACTACCAGTCCTATGTTACTCCCATTCCGGACGAGATGCTGGAGCTGGTGAATACCTGCTTCAACCCCTATTTGGAGGACATCGAGCTGAACGAGCTGGATCTGATGCAGGTCAACGAGGACGGCAGCCTGTCCTCCACCCGCGGCCATGTGGAGGATACCAAGGCCACCAAGCCCCCCGCGAAGGGGAACTCCGGCAGCTCCAAGCCCACCGACAACCCCGCGCCGGAGGTGCCCGACACCCCGGAGCCGTCGGTCACTCCGACGGCCACACCGGAGGCCACGCCAACGGTGACGCCGGAGGCCACGCCCTCCGCCCCGGCGGAGAGCCAGCCCCCCGCCGTAGAGACTCCGGCCGTCACGCCTGCGCCGGAGCCCACCCCGGCCGCAACCCCCGTACCCACGCCGGCTCCCACGCCCATCCCCGCCTCCACCCCGGCGCCCGACGTGCCCGTGGACGGCTTTGGTCCCGGCATGGAGCCCATTGAATAGAAGGAGAATGAGATGACTGCAAACGAGATTGCCCTGACCGCCGTAAAGGCGCTGGACAGCAAGAAGGGCCAGGATATCAAGTGCCTGGAGACCGGCCACCTGACCACCCTGGCGGACTATTTTGTGCTCTGCACCGCCACCTCCACCACCCAGATCAAGGCCCTGGCCGATGTCTGTGAGAAGACCCTCAAGGACGCCGGGGAGCCCCCCCACCATGTGGAGGGCCACCGGGGCGGCACCTGGATCCTGCTGGATTTCTCCTCCGTTGTGGTGCACATCTTCAACGAGGAGGCCCGGGAGTTTTACGACCTGGAGCGCCTGTGGAGCGACGCCGCGCCGGTGGATCTGTCCGGCGTGCTGACCGAAAACTAACGCAAAAAAGCCCGGCGGGACTCCCGCCGGGCTTTTTTTGCGCGGAGAGGGAACCAAACCGCCCGCCCATGCATCTATAGGGTGTCCGGACAAGGAAAGACGAGGTGAGCACATGGAACAGACCAGAGACGGCGCGGGCCGGGCGTCGGCGCGGGAGGAATTTGCTGCGGCGGTGACCGAGCACAGCCACGGCATGTTCCGGGCGGCCCGGAGCATCCTGGACAGCGACGCCGACGCGGAGGACGCGGTGGGCGAGGCTGTTCTGCGGGCCTGGCAGTCCTGGGACCGCCTGCGGGCCCGGGGAGCGGTCCGCGCTTGGCTGCTGAAGATTGCGGTCAACTGCGCCTATGAGCAGCGGCGGAGGGACAGCAGGGTGATCTATACCGACGAGCTGGAGCCGCTGGCCGGCGGCGCGGAAGACGCGCTCCCCGGCGGCCTGTGGGATGCGGTGCTCCATCTGCCGGAGGAGCAGCGGGCCGCCGTGACCCTCTACTACTACGAGGATTTGCCCGTGGCAGAGATCGCCCGGGTGCTGGGGGTGGCCCAGGGAACGGTGAAGTCCCGGCTGGGCCGGGCCCGCCAGCGGCTGAAGGAGCAACTACAGGAGGAGGACAAAATATGAACCGGTTGGATGAACGGTTAAAAGAGCGGGCCCGGCGGGAGGACTGCCCAATTCCGCAGGGCTTTGACGGGCGCATGGACGCCATTTTGGAGGGGCTGCCGGAGGGACGGAGAAAGCCCGGCCCCCGCCGGTTCCGCCGGTGGGCGGTAGCCGGGGTTCTGGCGGCGGCCCTGTGCGTGGGCGGCGTGGCGGCGGCCTCCGGCGCGCTGGAGCTGATCGCCCGGCCCGGCGGCTTCGGCGGTACGGCGGAGGGCTTCCAGCCCTATTCCGCCGAGGTGGGGGCGTCGGTCACCGACCAGGGCTACACCCTCACCCTGGACGGCATCGGTGTGGACGAGGCGTTTATTACCCTCTACGCCACCGTCACCGGAGAAGAACCGATCCCCAGGGATGACCGGGGTGAGCCGGAGCTGTGGTCCTTTTCCCTGAAGGCCGAGGGAAAGGAGCTGGAGTTCTGGGGCCGGGATCGGGAAACCGAGTGGGTGGACGACTATACATTAAAGGTGATGCAGCGGTGCCCGGTGGCCCGCACGCTGCCCGATGTGGTGGAGCTCCAGGTCTACACCAATGAGCTGTTTTACGGCCTGTCCGGTGATTGGAGCCTGAATCTGCTGGTGGATAAGACCGCCCCGGACGGGGAGAGCTTGGTAGTAGAACCCCGTCAGACATTTACGATGCTGGACCACCGGGTACGGGCGGACAAAGTAGTGGTAGCCCCCTCCGGCGGCGGGCTGGTGCTCACTGAGGTCGGATTCCCTCCCCTGACAGATTTCTTGCTCCGCGATGATACAGGGCATTATCTCTATGTCGATACCGAGCGTTATGGAGGGGCAGGCGGGTGGCTGCCGATCTCGAACTTTATCGCTTTTTATGGCGGGCGGCCGGACATGGAGTCCATCACTCTGGTGCCCTATGAGCGGGTCTACCCCGGCGATGAACCAGGTGGAAGTCACGAGATTTTTGGCGCTGTGGACGAACTGCCCCTTACTGACGCCTCCGCCGAAACCGGCTACACTCTGGTCTCTCTGGACATCGGGGCAGAGCAGGCGGTGGCCCGGTTCCAGACCGGGGAAGAGCTGCTCCAGTACGAGTACGGCGGTGACGGCACTTGGTTCACGTTGCTGGACGCCGACGGAGAGAGCGTGGAAGCGGATTCGTGGCAGGTCAGCCGGGAACGGGACTACGACTGGGAGACGGGCGTGTGGACCGTGACCACACACTATCCGGGAGCTACACCGGAGGAGCTGGCCCGGGTGGCCCGTGTGTCCTTCTGGCAGCCAAACGATACCATCCGCGTTCTGGAGGACGAGGCGGTAACCATCCCGCTGAACTGAACACGGGGAAACAGGCCGGCGGCGTGCGGGGGAATTCCCCCGCACGCCGCCGGCCTGTTTCCCCGTGTTCAGTTCAGCGGGATGGTTACCGCCTCGTCCTCCAGAACGCGGATGGTATCGTTTGGCTGCCAGAAGGACACACGGGCCACCCGGGCCAGCTCCTCCGGTGTAGCTCCCGGATAGTGTGTGGTCACGGTCCACACGCCCGTCTCCCAGTCGTAGTCCCGTTCCCGGCTGACCTGCCACGAATCCGCTTCCACGCTCTCTCCGTCGGCGTCCAGCAACGTGAACCAAGTGCCGTCACCGCCGTACTCGTACTGGAGCAGCTCTTCCCCGGTCTGGAACCGGGCCACCGCCTGCTCTGCCCCGATGTCCAGAGAGACCAGAGTGTAGCCGGTTTCGGCGGAGGCGTCAGTAAGGGGCAGTTCGTCCACAGCGCCAAAAATCTCGTGACTTCCACCTGGTTCATCGCCGGGGTAGACCCGCTCATAGGGCACCAGAGTGATGGACTCCATGTCCGGCCGCCCGCCATAAAAAGCGATAAAGTTCGAGATCGGCAGCCACCCGCCTGCCCCTCCATAACGCTCGGTATCGACATAGAGATAATGCCCTGTATCATCGCGGAGCAAGAAATCTGTCAGGGGAGGGAATCCGACCTCAGTGAGCACCAGCCCGCCGCCGGAGGGGGCTACCACTACTTTGTCCGCCCGTACCCGGTGGTCCAGCATCGTAAATGTCTGACGGGGTTCTACTACCAAGCTCTCCCCGTCCGGGGCGGTCTTATCCACCAGCAGATTCAGGCTCCAATCACCGGACAGGCCGTAAAACAGCTCATTGGTGTAGACCTGGAGCTCCACCACATCGGGCAGCGTGCGGGCCACCGGGCACCGCTGCATCACCTTTAATGTATAGTCGTCCACCCACTCGGTTTCCCGATCCCGGCCCCAGAACTCCAGCTCCTTTCCCTCGGCCTTCAGGGAAAAGGACCACAGCTCCGGCTCACCCCGGTCATCCCTGGGGATCGGTTCTTCTCCGGTGACGGTGGCGTAGAGGGTAATAAACGCCTCGTCCACACCGATGCCGTCCAGGGTGAGGGTGTAGCCCTGGTCGGTGACCGACGCCCCCACCTCGGCGGAATAGGGCTGGAAGCCCTCCGCCGTACCGCCGAAGCCGCCGGGCCGGGCGATCAGCTCCAGCGCGCCGGAGGCCGCCGCCACGCCGCCCACGCACAGGGCCGCCGCCAGAACCCCGGCTACCGCCCACCGGCGGAACCGGCGGGGGCCGGGCTTTCTCCGTCCCTCCGGCAGCCCCTCCAAAATGGCGTCCATGCGCCCGTCAAAGCCCTGCGGAATTGGGCAGTCCTCCCGCCGGGCCCGCTCTTTTAACCGTTCATCCAACCGGTTCATATTTTGTCCTCCTCCTGTAGTTGCTCCTTCAGCCGCTGGCGGGCCCGGCCCAGCCGGGACTTCACCGTTCCCTGGGCCACCCCCAGCACCCGGGCGATCTCTGCCACGGGCAAATCCTCGTAGTAGTAGAGGGTCACGGCGGCCCGCTGCTCCTCCGGCAGATGGAGCACCGCATCCCACAGGCCGCCGGGGAGCGCGTCTTCCGCGCCGCCGGCCAGCGGCTCCAGCTCGTCGGTATAGATCACCCTGCTGTCCCTCCGCCGCTGCTCATAGGCGCAGTTGACCGCAATCTTCAGCAGCCAAGCGCGGACCGCTCCCCGGGCCCGCAGGCGGTCCCAGGACTGCCAGGCCCGCAGAACAGCCTCGCCCACCGCGTCCTCCGCGTCGGCGTCGCTGTCCAGGATGCTCCGGGCCGCCCGGAACATGCCGTGGCTGTGCTCGGTCACCGCCGCAGCAAATTCCTCCCGCGCCGACGCCCGGCCCGCGCCGTCTCTGGTCTGTTCCATGTGCTCACCTCGTCTTTCCTTGTCCGGACACCCTATAGATGCATGGGCGGGCGGTTTGGTTCCCTCTCCGCGCAAAAAAAGCCCGGCGGGAGTCCCGCCGGGCTTTTTTGCGTTAGTTTTCGGTCAGCACGCCGGACAGATCCACCGGCGCGGCGTCGCTCCACAGGCGCTCCAGGTCGTAAAACTCCCGGGCCTCCTCGTTGAAGATGTGCACCACAACGGAGGAGAAATCCAGCAGGATCCAGGTGCCGCCCCGGTGGCCCTCCACATGGTGGGGGGGCTCCCCGGCGTCCTTGAGGGTCTTCTCACAGACATCGGCCAGGGCCTTGATCTGGGTGGTGGAGGTGGCGGTGCAGAGCACAAAATAGTCCGCCAGGGTGGTCAGGTGGCCGGTCTCCAGGCACTTGATATCCTGGCCCTTCTTGCTGTCCAGCGCCTTTACGGCGGTCAGGGCAATCTCGTTTGCAGTCATCTCATTCTCCTTCTATTCAATGGGCTCCATGCCGGGACCAAAGCCGTCCACGGGCACGTCGGGCGCCGGGGTGGAGGCGGGGATGGGCGTGGGAGCCGGCGTGGGTACGGGGGTTGCGGCCGGGGTGGGCTCCGGCGCAGGCGTGACGGCCGGAGTCTCTACGGCGGGGGGCTGGCTCTCCGCCGGGGCGGAGGGCGTGGCCTCCGGCGTCACCGTTGGCGTGGCCTCCGGTGTGGCCGTCGGAGTGACCGACGGCTCCGGGGTGTCGGGCACCTCCGGCGCGGGGTTGTCGGTGGGCTTGGAGCTGCCGGAGTTCCCCTTCGCGGGGGGCTTGGTGGCCTTGGTATCCTCCACATGGCCGCGGGTGGAGGACAGGCTGCCGTCCTCGTTGACCTGCATCAGATCCAGCTCGTTCAGCTCGATGTCCTCCAAATAGGGGTTGAAGCAGGTATTCACCAGCTCCAGCATCTCGTCCGGAATGGGAGTAACATAGGACTGGTAGTTGTGGTACGTCCGGCTGTAGACGCTGGCCCCCCGGTTGGGCAGGGTCATAAAGTGCACGTTCTCCATGCTCAGGCCGCCCACGATGGCCTCCTTGGCAAACCAGGCCAGGTTGTTCACCGTCAGGCTGCCGTTGGTATCCACGTTGTCCAGGAAGATCTGGGCCATTTTGGGGATGGTGCCGAGGCTGATGCTGTTGAGGCACTTCTCAATGACCGCCTTCAAAAAGGCCTGCTGGGTCTCGATGCGGCCCAGATCGCCGTTGGGGTAGCCGCCGTATACGTTTCCATAAGCGTCGGAGTTCTTCCGCCAGCGCAGAAGCTGCATGGCCTTGTCGCCGTCGATGTCCTGGAGCCCGGCGCTCAGGTGGATGTGCAGGTTCTGGGTGGGGTCGTCGTAGTTCATGTCGATGGGCACATCAAACTCTACGCCGCCGATGGCATCCACCAGCTCGCCCACCGCCTCCCACTCCACCACGATGGTGTAGTCCGGCTGAAACCCGATGAGGTAGGAGACCTCCTCCTTGAGAAATTGGATGCCGTCCTTATCGTAGTAGGGCGCGTAGTTGTATACCGAGTTGATGCGCTTGATGTCCCACGGCACGTTCACCATGGTGTCCCGGGGGATGCTCATGACGTTTAGGGTCTGGTTTGGGATGTCGTAGGCCATCACCATAAGGGTATCGGTATTGCCGCCGCCGCCCGTGTCCCGGCCCACCAGCAGGAAAGTATAAAACTCCTCCTTGCGGTCGCCGGAGAGGCGGGGGCCGTCGCCAAACTCATAGTTTTGGTCCTCGTCCGGCAGCTCCACACCTGGCTCCGGCAGCGAGGGCTTGACCACCAGGAGGCGGTAGGCGGCGAAAACCGTCACCAGAACCGCCGCCAGAATGGCCAAAACCAGGCACGCAATGCGCAGGGCCTTCTGCCTCGGTGTGAGGGGCGTGCGGGGCTTTCCAGCCCGCGTTCCACCCCGGCTTGTCTTTTTGTTCTCAGGATTCATCCGTTTCTATCTTCCTTTATTCCACCGGCACCATGCCGGGTCCGTAGCCGCCGTCCGGCGTGGCGGCCGGGGGCGGCGTCATGGCTGGGGTGTTCTCCGCCGGGGGCGGGGTCGGCTCCGCGGAGGGGACGGCGGGCGCCGGAGTGGCCGCCGGGGTCTGGACCGGAGGCGGCGTCTGCCCGCCCGGAGTGGATATGGCTGGGGGCTGGCTTCCGCCCGGGGTGGACGTGGCCGGCGGCGTGCCCGGCGGGCTTTCGACCGGAGCGGAGGTTGCGCTGGGCGTGGTTTCCGGCTTAGGCGTAGCCTGGGGCCTGGGCGTCGTGCCCGTGCTGCTGGAGCCGGGTCGCTTTCCGGCCAGATTCAGATCCCGCAGGCTGATGTCCGACTGATAGGGGTTGAAGCCCTCATTGACCATCTCCACAATCTGGCTGCCCACGGGCAGCAGGTGGGCGTCCCCAGCGGACTGGTTGGGCAGGGTGACAAACTCCACGCTGTCCATGTCCAGCTTGCCGATGGCCGACTTGCCGAAGTAGGCCAGATTGCCCACGCTAAGATCGGTGGTCACATTCTTCTGGAAGATGCTGATATAGTCCATCAGGTTGCTCAGCAGCACATCGGGCTGGAGGCACTTGCGGACGACCTCCTTGAGGAATGCCTGCTGGGTCTCGATGCGGCCCAGATCGCCCATGGCGTAGCCGCTGTTGAGAATGTGCCCGCTGTCATCGCTGTTGTGCCGCCAGCGGAGCACACCCATGGCACCGTTGCCGTCCAGAAGCTGATAGCCAGGTTGGAGGTCAATTTTGAAGTGCTGGGACAGATCATTGTAATACATGCGCCGCGGCACGTCAAAATATACGCCGCCGATGGCATCGACCAGCTCACCCACTGCCTCCCACTCCACCAATACATAGAAGTCGGGGGTCACGCCGGTGAGGGAGCCCACCGCCTTTTTCAGGGCCTCCACGCCGCCTTCTTCGCCGCCGCCCCGGCTGTAGACCGAGTTGATCATCACGGTGCGGCCGTTGTAGATGACATAGGTGTCACGGGGAAGGCTCATGACGCTGAGCTTCTGGTTGGGCACATCGTAGGCCGCCAACAGCATCGTATCGGTGTTGCCGCCGCTGACGCCCGCCACCAGGAAGGTGTAAAACTGCTCCTTGCGGCCGGCGGACAGGCCTGGGATCTCCACCTCTACCTCCTCACCCTGCTCGTTGATGATGGTGGTGTGCCGGGGGGTGGGAGTGGGGAGGGCCACCTCCGGCGGGGCGCTCATGAGGCCGAACACAATCGCCCCCGCCACGATGATGGCCGCCACCACCGTCAGGGCAATATACAGCCCCAGCAGAATCTTCTGCTTTTTGGTGCGCGGCCGGCCGGGCTTTTTCTCCCGCTTGGTCTCTTTTTCCCGCCGGGGACTCTCCGGCTTCTGTACCCGGGCGCCGCCCCGGTGGTTCTTTCTCTGTTCCGGGTTCATCAATCACTAATTCCTTTCGTCTTGCTCCGCAGCCAATCCCGGGCCTTTACCGTATTGGGGTGCACGGGCAGGCCCCGCTCCGCCATCTCCTGTATGCTCATCTCGCACCCCAGGAGCACCGCCGCGTCCAGATCCTCATAGGCCAGCGCCCGCAGGCGCTCCACCCCCGGAAAATCCCGGGTTGGCTCCATGTAGTCGGCGATATAGAGGAGCTTCTCCAGCAGGGTCATGTCGGCCTTTCCGGTGGTGTGCCAGAAAATGGCCTCATAGATGTCGTCGCTCACCCCGTACACGTGCCGGGCCACACACGCGCCCGTCTTGGAGTGGAGGAGCTTGACGGCCTGCTGCTCCAATTCGTCCAGTACGATACCATATTTCGCGCATAATTGCAACTGCTCGTCCAGTTCCAAATACTTGGTGCAGTCGTGGAGGATCGCCGCCCGGCGGGCGTGCTCCTCGTCGGCGCCCCAGCGCCGGGCCAGCCGCACCGCCTCCTCCTCCGTGCCCTTCACGTGGGCGATGCGCTTGGCGCGGATCATGGAGTAGGAGCAGGCCCGCAGCTCCCGGTCGGGCAGGTGCTTCAAATCCCGGCCCGCCCCGTAGAGCCCGTGGCGCAGGATGTACCCGTACACCGCCGGGGGCAGATACTCCCAACCCCCGCCGCGGGCCAGCAGCTCCCGCAGCCGGGTGGAGGACACGTCCACCACCTGGGGCAGTTGGAGGACGCACACCTTCGCCCCGAAGGTCTTCCGCAGGTACTCGGCCTGGATGGTGAGCAGCTCCCCGCAGTCGGCCTGGGTGCGGGCAAAGGCGCAGATGCCCGCCAGGGCGGTGATCCGCTCCGGCTCCCGCCAGTTCTGGAGGGTGAGGAACATGTCCGTCCCCATCATCAGCCACAGCTCCGCGCTGGGGTTCTGGGCGTGAAGCTGCTCCAGGGTGTCGGCGGTATAGCTCTTGCCGGGCCGGGAGAGCTCCATATCGCTGACGCTCACCCGGCCGGGCAGGAGCAGGCCGTCGGCGGCCAGCTCCACCATCTCCAGCCGGGCCTCCGGCCCGGGGGCGTCGGGGGGCAGGCGCTTGTGGGGCGGCAGCGCCGCCGGTACAAACTGCAGCTCGTCCAGCCCCAGCGCGTCCAGGGCCAGCCGGGCGGAGGTCAGGTGCCCCAGGTGGGGCGGGTTGAAGGTGCCGCCGTAGATGCCGAGCTTCATAGGCTTCCCCTCCTCTGCGTTACTTGCGCTTCTTGTCCGTCACCAGTACGATCTTGTCCTTTTTGTCCTTCTTATGGGTTGGACGATACAAAACGAATTTGGTTCCAATGACCTGTACCACCTGGCTCCGGGTGGCCTCCGCCAGGGCCTCGGCCGCCTCCCGGCTGCTCAGCAGGCTGTTCTCCAGAACCTTGCCCTTGATGAGCTCCCGGGCCTCCAGGGCGTCGTCGGCCTGCTTCACCAGGTTGTCCCCGATGCCGTCCTTGCCCACGTGCAGGATGGTGTCAATGCTGTTGGCCAGACCCCTGAGCTGGGCCCGCTGCTTGCTTGTCAGTTCTTCCATAGACCGGTCTCCTTTTGATCTGCCCTCCTGCGGGAAGGCATTTTACTTGTTCAGATACTGCTCCAGCTTCTCCCGAAAGGCCGTGAGCGCATTCCCCCGGTGGGAGATGGCGTTCTTCTCCGCCGGAGAGAGCTCCGCAAAGGTCTTTTTCAGGGCGGGGACAAAGAAAATGGGATCATAGCCGAAGCCGTCCTCCCCCTTGGGGGCGTAGGCCAAGGTGCCGGGACACTCCCCCCGGGCCTCCACCCGGTCCCCGTTGGGAAAGCAGCAGCAGATGGCGGAGACAAAGCGGCACCGCCGGTCCAGCTGCCCCCGCATGTTCTCCAGCAAAAGCCGGTAGCGGCCCACGTCGTCCAGCCCCGGCCCGCCGTAGCGGGCGGAGTACACGCCGGGCGCGCCGTTCAGCGCGTCCACGCACAGGCCGGAGTCGTCCGCGATGGCGGGCAGGCCGGAGGCCTCCATCACCGCGCGGGCCTTCAAAAAGGCGTTTTCCTCAAAGGTGGCGCCGGTCTCCTCCACGTCCACATCGACGCCCACCTCGGACTCCAGCACCACCTCCACCCCCAACTGGGAAAGGATGTCCCTCATCTCCACCAGCTTATGGGCATTCTTGCTGGCCAATACCAGTTTCATACATTTAGCCCCCCAACACTTGTCTCTGAATGTTCTGGAGCTCCCGGATGCCCTTGGCGCACAGCTCCACCAGGGCCCGCTGCTCCACGATGGTGAAGGGCCGGCCCTCGCCGGTGCCCTGGAGCTCCACCAGCTCCCCCGCGCCGGTCATGACGCAGTTGAGATCCACCTGGGCGTGGGAGTCCTCCTCATAGCACAGGTCCAGCATGGGCTCGTCCCCCACGATGCCGGCGGACACCGCCGCCACACAGTTGGTCAGCGGCATCTCTGGCAGGACACCGTCCATCACCAGCTTGTGCAGGGCCAGACTCAACGCCACAAACCCGCTGGTGACGGAGGCGGTGCGGGTGCCGCCGTCCCCCTGGAGTACGTCGCAGTCGATCGTAATGGTGCGCTCTCCCAGCTTTTTCATGTCCACGCAGGCCCGCAGGGCGCGGCCGATGAGCCGCTGGATCTCCGCGGAGCGGGGGGACAGCTTCAGCTTGGCGATATCCCGCCGGGATCGCTCCCGGTTGGCCCGGGGCAGCATGGAATACTCGGCGGTGACCCAGCCCTCCCCCTCGGGGACGTGGCGGGGCGCGCCCTCCTCCACGCTGGCGCAGCAGAGCACATGGGTGCTGCCGCAGCGGATCAGGCAGGAGCCCTCCGCAAATTGATTGATGTTGGGGATGATCTCCACGGGCCGGAGCTGATCCGCCGCCCGTCCGTCGATTCTCGCCATGTTACGGCCTCCAATCTCCAATATGCGGGCCGATGAGGGCACCGGCCCATACTGCTTTTTAAACAAGGGCTTCGACAAATTTCTCCGCCTCAAAGGGCATCAGGTCGTCGATGCCCTCCCCCACGCCGATGAATTTCACCGGCACCTGAAGCTCCTGGGCGATGGCAATGACAATGCCGCCCTTGGCCGAGCCGTCCAGCTTGGTCAGGACGATGCCGGTGATGCCCGCGGCCTCCTTGAACTGCTTGGCCTGGATCAGGCCGTTCTGTCCGGTGGTGGCGTCCAGCACCAGCAGGGTCTCCCGGTCGCAGCCGGGCAGCTCCCGGTCCACGACGCGGCTGATCTTGTTCAGCTCGTTCATCAGGTTCTGCTTGTTGTGCAGCCGCCCTGCGGTGTCGATGAGCACCACGTCTGCGCTGCGGGCCTTGGCGGCGGACAGGGCGTCAAAGACCACCGCCGCAGGATCGGCCCCCTCGTACTGGCGGACGAGCTCCACGCCGCTGCGCTCGCTCCAGATCTCGAGCTGGTCGGCGGCGGCGGCCCGGAAGGTGTCGGCGGCGGCCATCAGCACCCGGCGGCCCTCCCCCTTCATCCGGGCGGACAGCTTGCCGATGGTGGTGGTCTTGCCCACGCCGTTGACGCCGATGAATAGGGCCACCGACGGGGCGGTATCCAGCTTCAGGGCGGGCTCCCCCACCTGGAGCATGTCGGTGAGCACCTGGCGCAGGCACGCCCGCGCCCCCTCCATATCCTTGATCTTCTCCGCCTTCACCCGGCGGCGCAGCTCCTCCACGGCCTTCATGGTGGTCTCCACCCCCATGTCGCCCAGAATCAGCGTCTCCTCCAGCTCGTCGTAGAAGTCGTCGTTCAGCTCTCCGGCGAAGAGCTGGTCGAAGGAGTGTCCGATGTTCTCCTTGGTGCGGGTCAGCCCCGCCTTGATCTTTTCAAAAAAGCCCATGTGGTGTTGGTTCCTTTCGTCGTTCAAACATGGTATTCATCCTCCGCCCAGCGGGCGGGGTTATGCTCGATGTAGCTCCAGTGGTTGAGAAGGTCGTTCTCATCCCGGATGATGTGGTCGTGATAGGATCCCTGCCAGAGCGGGCGGCCGCACACGCGGTTGGTGTAGCGCTTGAGAGAGGAGACAAAACTCGGCACGCGCATCCCAGTAGGGCGCGGCATCCCTGACGCGCCGTTTCCCTCCCCGCAGACGCACAGCAAAATGTGAACATGATTTGGCATGATGACCGACGCCGCAATCTGAATTTGGGCGTCATGTCCGGCCAGATAGTCCATCGCGTCCTGAACGCACCGGCCGGTCTCCGACAACCGTACCAGCGGCGCGTCAGGGATGCCGCGCCCTACAATCTCGCTCAGGATGGGGGCCCGGCCCTGGGTGCAGAGTGTGAGGAAATACCCGCCGCTCCGGCTGTAATCATACCCGCGCAGGCGCGGATGCACCCGCTTTGGAAGCTCTGTCATTTGATGTGCAATTCCTTCTCCACGTCGTTCAGGTTGATCGTCAGAATCCGGCTCACGCCCTGCTCCTTCGTCGACGCAAAGTCCGCTTCGCTCGGAACTCCCGCAGGCGGAAATTCCTCGCCCGCTCCCTTGCGTCTCCTCTCCCCGGCGAACCCGTTTCACTGGGCTTCGCCGGGGTCTGCTCACACCCTGCGGCACAGGTATGGCCCGTCCCGCTGGGTGTTGCCGCCCGCCGTGCCCGGCGTCATTTGATGTGCAATTCCTTCTCCACGTCGTTCAGGTTGATGGTCAGTATCCGGCTCACGCCCTGCTCCTGCATGGTGACGCCGTAGAGCACGTCGGCCTCCTCCATGGTGCCGCGGCGGTGGGTGATGACGATGAACTGGGTCTTGTCCGCCATTTGGCGCATATAGCGGGCGAAGCGCACCACGTTGGCGTCGTCCAGGGCGGCCTCGATCTCGTCCATGACGCAGAAAGGGGTAGGCCGCACCTTCAGAATGGCGAAGTAAAGGGCGATGGCCACGAAGGCCTTCTCGCCGCCGGAGAGGAGGGAGAGCACCTTGAGGGCCTTGCCGGGGGGCTGCACCCGGATTTCAATGCCACAGTTGAGGATGTCCTCCGGCTCCTCGAGCTCCAGGGTGGCCTTGCCGCCGCCGAACAGCTCGGTAAAGGTCTGCTGGAACGCCTCGTTGATGACGGAAAACTGCCGGGCGAAGATGGTTTTCATCTCCTCGGTGATGTCGGCGATGATGCCCTCCAGCTCCTTCTTGGACTTGAGCACGTCGTCCCGCTGGTCGGTCAGGTAGGTGTACCGCTCGTTGACCCGCTGGAACTCCTCAATGGCATCCAGGTTGATATTGCCCAAGCCGGAGATCGCCTTTTTCAGCTCGCCCACCCGGCGCTGGGCCTTGGGGACGCTCTCCAGCTCCACCCGCTGGGCGCGGGCGGCCTCATGGGACAGCTCATAGGTCTCCCACAGCTTGTCCAGCAGGGTTTTCTCCTCCAGGGCGGCGGCGGCCTTCCTCTGTTCTAAGACGGAGACCTCCCGCTCTAAGTTTAACAGTTCGCTGTTTTTGTCCCGCGCCTGCTTGTCGGCCTGGTTGCGCCGGGCCTCCAGGGACAGCTTCTCCTCATTGATGCGGGCGATGGCCTCCTGCCGCTCCCGGTTCTCCTGGCGGATGGCCTGGAGCCGCCGTTCCTTCTCCAGGATCTCCTCCTCCAGGGCGGCGTTCTTCTCCTCAAACGCGGTGAGCATCTGCTCCCGCTCGGCCCGGTCGCCGGTGAGATCCCGCCGCAGGGCCTCCAGCTCGGTGAGGCTCTGTCCGGCGGCCTGCTGCTCCGCCTCCAGGCCGGCCCGGCGCATGTTCAGCTCCGCGATGGCCTCCCGGATACCGGCGGTGCGCGCCTGGAGCTCGCTCTGGCCCTGGGCCTTGCCCTCGGCTTCGGCCCGCAGGGCGGCGGCAGAGCCCTCCAGGGCCTCAATGCGCGCCCGGGCGGCGGCGGTATCCGCCTCGGTCTGGGCGGAGCGGGCCTGAATCTGCTCCAGCTCCCGGCGCTGCTCGTCCCGGCGGCGGGAGGCGTCGGCGAGCTGGGCGTCGAAATGGGCCAGCCGCTCCTCCAGCTTGAGGATGGCATCCTCGTGCTGGCGCTGCTGGGCCTGGGCGGTCTCCACCTCGTATGCGGCGGCGGTGGCCTCCCGCCTGGCCTCCTCCATGGCCTGGGCGGCGGTGGTGCGCTGCTCCTCCACACCGGCGCGCTGCCGGTTCAGCCGCTCCAGCTCGTTGGCCCGGCTGAGGATGCCCGCGCTGCGGGACACCGAGCCGCCGGTCATGGAGCCGCCGGGGTTGAGCACCTGGCCGTCCAGGGTGACGATTTTGAAGCGGTGGCCGTATTTGCGGGCCATGGCGATGGCCGCGTCCATATCCTCGGCCACCACGGTGCGCCCCAGAAGATTGGAAAAAATCCTCTGGTAGTGGGGGTCGAACTGCACCAGCTCGTCCCCCAGGCCCACGAAGCCCGCCTCCCCCCGCACGCCCTGCTCCCGGAAATCGGAGGGGCGGATGGTGGTCAGGGGCAGGAAAGTGCTCCGGCCGCCGTCCCGGCGCTTGAGGTACTGGATGGCGGCCTTGCCGTCCTCCTCCCGCTCCACCACAATGTGCTGCATGGCGCCGCCCAGGGCGGTCTCAATGGCCACGGTGCAGTGGTCGGGCACGTGGAGCAGCCCGGCCACCGGGCCGTGAACTCCCTTGAGCTGGCCCCGCCGGGCCTCCCCCATCACCAGCTTTACCGCCTTGGAGTAGCCCTCGTAGAGCTTCTCCATCTCGGAGAGCATGTGGATACGGGAGTGGAGGGCGTTCTCCTCCATCTGGAGCTTGACATGGCGCTCCTCGGCCTCCTTGGCCTTTTTCCGGCGGGACTCCAGCCGCAGGCCATAGCCGTTGAGCACATTCTGGAGGGAATCCCGGTCCTCCCGGGCCTGGGCCAGCTCCTTTTGGGCCGCGTCCCGGCCCTCCTGAAGCTGGCGCACCCGCTCCTCACCGGCGGACAGCTCCTGATGCACCGCCTCATCCCGGTCCAGCAGCTCCTGGGCCGCGGCGGCCAGGGCGGAGAGCAGAGCCCTGGCCTCGGAGGCGGAGGCGTTTTCCACCGCCTCCTTCCGGCGCAGCTCCTCCAGCTCTCCGGCCAGGGTGCCTGCGGAGCGGACGGCCTCCTCGGCCTCCCCCTGTTTCGCGGACAGCTCCGCCGCCAGGGCGTCCAGCTCGCCCACCAGCGCCTCCAGACGCTCCTTCCGCTCGGCAATCTGGGCGCCGATGGAGTCGGCCCGGCCCTCCTGCTGCTCCAGCTCCCGCTGGATGCGGTCCCGGTTCTCCAGGTTGTTCTGGATGTTGGCCCGGAGTACCGCCACGGCGTTTTCCAGTCCGTTGGCGTCGGCCTCCCGCTGCATCATCTGGAAGCGGACGCCCTCGGCCTCCACGTCCTTGTCCCGCATCTGGGCGGCGTGCTCCTCGGCGGCGGCGTAGAGGGCCTCCACCGCCCCCTGGGCCTCCTCCTTCTGGCGGACGGCGTTCTCGTAGTCAGACAGGGTCTTGATGGCCCCCGCCCGTATTTTCTCCAACTGCTCCAGCCACAGGGAGATCTCCAGCCCCCGCAGCTCGTCCCGCAGCACCAGGAACTTCCGGGCCTTCTCGCTCTGTGCGCGGAGGGGCTCCACCTGGAGCTCCAGCTCGTCGATCTTGTCGGTGATGCGCACCAGGTTCTCCTGGGTGCGCTCCAGCTTGCGCTCGGCCTCCTCCTTCCGGTGGCGGAAGCGGGAGATACCGGCGGCCTCCTCAAAGACCTCCCGGCGGTCGGCGCTCTTGACAGACAAAATCTCGTCAATGCGGCCCTGCCCGATGATGGAGTAGCCCTCGCGGCCCAGGCCGGTGTCCATGAACAGCTCGTTCACGTCCTTCAGGCGGACGGAACGGCGGTTGATGTAGTACTCGCTCTCGCCGGAGCGGTAGTACCGCCGGGTGACCATCACCTCGCTCTCCTCCATCGGGAAGATGTGGTCGGTGTTGTCCAGCACCAGGGAGACCTCCGCGAAGCCCTGCTGTCTGCGCACCGCCGTGCCGCCAAAGATTACGTCCTCCATCTTGCCGCCCCGCAGGGCCTTGGAGGACTGCTCCCCCATGACCCAGCGGATGGCGTCGGATATATTCGATTTCCCGCTTCCGTTGGGACCCACAATGGCGGTCATGTCCTCCCCAAAGGAGAGTACCGTCTTGTCCGGAAAGGATTTGAACCCCTGGATTTCCAGTGCTTTTAAATACAAGGTCTGCACCTCGCCATGCTTTCATTCTGAATAAATTATTATACCAAGGAACGGCGTCCTTTGCAAACCCTTTTCCACAAAAACGCGGAGCGCCTGAGCGCTCCGCGTCTGGTTTGGTGGTATACAGCGGGCAAACCATTTCGCAGGGGCGGATACCTACATCCGCCCGCCGTACACTAGGTTTTGCACTACCCCAGGCCCTGTGAAGGCCTGCCAGGACGGGCGGCCATAAAGGCCGCCCCTACAGAGGAGCCGGACAGCCCCTGCACGTAGGGGCGACCCTTGTGGTCGCCCGCGGGCCGGTTATTCCCCCGCCCTCAGCTTCTCTATCGCAGCCTTAGCCGCATTCTGCTCCGCCGCCCAAACCGCCGCAGGCGGTTTGGGGCCCCCGTTTCTCTCCATCTGTCCGGGCGGAGTGAATCCGCCCGGCATCAAGATTTTGCTCCGCAAAATGCTTGACGCCGCTGACGCGGCGGCTCGCTTCCGCTCGCAAGAGAGGCGGAGCGGCCGGTTATTCCCCAGCCTTTAACTTCTCTATCGCAGCCTTGGCCGCGTTCTGCTCCGCCTCTTTTTTACTGCGGCCGCGGCCCTGGCCGATGGGGATGCCGTTGAGATCCACCTCCACCGAGAAGATCTTGGCGTGATCGGGGCCCTCGGCGCCGATGAGCTGGTAGCCCAGCACCTGGCCGCTCTCCCGCTGCACCAGCTCCTGGAGGGCGGTCTTGTAATCGCGGCTGGCGCTCTTCTCCGCCTCCCGGTCCAGGATGAACTTCTGGATGAGCTTCCGGGCCGAGCCGATGCCGCCGTCCAGGTACACGGCGGCCAGCACCGCCTCCACCGCGTCGGCAATGATGGAGGGCCGCTCCCGGCCGCCGCCGGCCTCCTCCCCCTTGCCCAGCTTCAGGTAGGCGCCCAGCTCCAGGCACTGGGCCACTTCCACCAGGCTGCCCTCACACACCAGGGCCGCCCGGGTGCGGGTCAGATCCCCTTCCGGCAGGTCGGGGTGGGTGCGGAACAGGTAGTCGGCCACGACCATACCAAGCACAGAGTCCCCCAGAAATTCCAGCCGCTCATTGCTCTGCAGTCCCTTGGCCTTGTTCTCGTTGGCGTAGGAGCTGTGGGTGAGGGCGTTTTCCAGAAAGGCCCGGTTGGTAAACCGGTAACCCAGCTTTTCTTCCAATGCCTCCATGGCCGATCCTCCCTTTCAAAGCCGGAGCCCCGCCGGGAGGCGGGGCTCCTGTCTCTTTGGTTTCTTCAGTCCTCCAGCTTGGACTTGAGGTAGCGGACCAGATCCGCCACGGTGGAGATACCGGACAGATCCTCCTCGTCCATGTCCTCCAGGCCAAACTCCTCTTCCACAGCCATGGTCATCTCCACGATGTCCAGGGAGTCGGCCCCCAGATCCTCAAACGAGGTGTCCATGGTAATGCTGTCCACGTCCACGCCGAACTGTTCGGACAGCAGGGCGGCGAGCTTCTCGAAAATCATGTTCATCTACTCCTGTCGCTTCCGTCGTTCCCGACGGTGTCATTGCACTATGATAATAGGCAAGTTTCTCCCGCCTGTCAATAGGAAAGTCAAAATTTTCCCATTTACTCACTGCGCAGGCGCATGTGGTCGATATTTTCGGTGATGTCCTCTATGATGCCGGAGGCGGCGAAGGCCTGGGCCTGGCGGATGGCGTTCTTGATGGCGAAGGCGTCGGAGGAACCGTGGGCCTTGATGACGGGCTTGGAGATGCCGATGAGGGGAGTGCCGCCCACCTCCCCGGCGTCCATCATCTTCTTGAAGTCCCGCAGGCCGCCGGAAACCAGCACCGCCGCCAGCTTGGTGAGCAGGTTCTTCTTGAACATGGCCTTGAGCTGCTTGGCCATGAAGCCGCCGGTGCCCTCCATGGTCTTGAGGAAGATGTTGCCGGAGTAGCCGTCGGACACGATCACATCCACCTCGCCGTACACCGCCTCCCGGGCCTCCACGTTGCCCACGAAGTGGATGCGCCCGGCCTTGCCCGCCTCGGTGAGCAGGGCGTGGGCCTCCCGCTGGAGGTCGGTGCCCTTGGAGGGCTCGGCGCCGATGTTTAGCAGGCCCACCTTGGGCTCGGGGCGCTTGAGCACCCGCTCGGCGTAATAGGAGCCCATGAAGGCGAACTGGAGCAGATACTCCGGCGTACCCTCCGCCGTGGCGCCGCAGTCGATGAGCACCGCGCCGCCGCCGCCGGTAGGCACCACCGGGGCCATGGCCGCCCGGCGGATGCCCCGGATGCGCTTGACCATCAGCGTGGCCGCCGACAACAGCGCCCCCGTGCTGCCCGCGGAGACAAAGGCCGCCCCGTCCCCGTTCTTCAGCAGGTTCAGGCCCACGGTCAGGGAGGAGTCCTTCTTCTCCTTAAAGGCGGTGGCCGGGTTGTCGCACATCTCCACCACCTCGGAGGCGTGGACAATCTCCAGCCCCGGGGGCAGTTCGCCGATGCCGTCCTCCTTGAGCACCTTGAGGATGTCCTCCCCCCGGCCCACCAGAATGACTTCCACGCCCAGCTCCCGCACCGCAGCGAGGGCGCCCCGCACGTTGGAGACGGGCGCGTTGTCGCCGCCCATGGCGTCTACGATGATCTTCATATGTTCTCCTCCACTTTCTCTGTTCATTCCTGGATAAACGGCAACGGCGGGCGGGCGCCCGGCGGGGCGGGCGACCACAAGGATCGCCCCTACGTATTGGGGCCGTCCGGTATTCCTGTTGGGGTGGCCTTTATGGCCGCCCGTTCTTTCCAATCCCCAGGGTGCCGGAGCGGGAACCCCGCGGCAGAGGGCGGATGTGGGCATCCGCCCCTACGGACGTGTGCCCGGCGGGGCGGGCGACCACAAGGGTCGCCCCTACGCGTTTGGGCCGCCCGTTCTGTCCGATCCCCAGGGTGCCGGAGCGGGAATGCCCACGGCAGAGGGCGGATATGGGCATCCACGCCTACGGACGTGCGCGCGGCAGGGCGGGCGACCACAAGGGTCGCCCCTACGCGTTGGGGCCGCCCGGCGTTCCTGTAGGGGGCGATGCCCTCATCGCCCCGCCCCATCGTCTTGCCGCAGGGGCCAGGGCTCGTCCGTAAGGCCCAGGAGATAGTCGGCGCTGATGTTGTAGTGCTCACACAAAAGGGCAAGCTTGGCAAAGGTAGATGCCTTGCGGCCATTTTCCATTTCACCAATTTGATTTTGTTTGATACCGAGAAAATCGGCCAAGTCTTTTTGAGTTTCTCCCCTATCTTTTCTTAGGCACTTTAGCCGTGTGCCAAACAAATCATTGGAATACACCGAATCCCCCCTTGACATTTCCCACTAATAGCGTGTATACTAAATACACACTATTAGTGGGGTGTTGATAAAATGAATGACTTCCTACAGTAGCTCTTAGAACATGAGCTGGGTAACAGGCACTTGGATTTCCGTCAGGCCCCCGGCTATCAAGAGCGGCTGGAGCGCATCAGCGCCTGCCACGACCAGATCCGCGCCTCCCTCGGGCTGGATTTTCTCGACCGTCTCAACGATCTGGAGGGCGAAATGTCCGATTATGAGCGGCTGGCCTGCTTCCGGCACGGCTTCCGTCTGGCCGGGCGTCTCCTCATGGAACTGCTGCCTTGAGCAGCGGGCGGATGTGGGCATCTGCCCCTACGGGCGTGCGCGGCGGGGCGGACGTCCACAAGAGGCGCCCCCATGCGTTTGGGCCGCCCAGCGTTCCTGTAGGGGCGGCCTTTATGGCCGCCCGCTCTGTCCGATCCCCAGGGTGTCGGTGCGGGAACCCCGCGGTAGCGGGCGGATGTGGGCATCCGCCCCTACGGACGTGCGCCCGGCAGGGCGGGCGACCACAAGGGTCGCCCCTACGTGTTGGGGCCGCCCGGTGCTCCTGTAGGGGCGGCCTTTGTGGCCGCCCCTACCGCCAGTCCAGCCCGTCCAGAATCTCCAGGGCCCGTTTGGACAGCTCGGCATTTTTATTCCGCTTGCCCTTGACGCGGTAGCCCAGGGGCGGGATGATGCCGAAGTTGACGTTCATGGGCTGGAAGTCGGTGACGCTCTCGTTGCTGATATAGCGCGCCAGGGCGCCGACGGCGGTCTCCTGGGGGAAGTCCACGGGGGGCTTGCCCTCCAGCCGCCGGGCCAGCTCCACGGCAGCCAGGAAGCCGGAGGCAGTGGACTCCACGTACCCCTCCACGCCGGTGATCTGCCCGGCGAAGCAGACGCGGGCCTCCTTCTTCACCCGGTAATAGCGGTCCAGCAGCCGGGGGGAGTCCAGATAGGTGTTGCGGTGCATGACGCCGTAGCGCACGAACTCGGCGTTCCTGAGGGCGGGGATCATGGAGAACACCCGCCTCTGCTCCGGCCATTTCAGGTGGGTCTGGAAGCCCACCAGGTTGTAGATGGTGCCGTCGGCGTTGTCCCGGCGGAGCTGCACCACGGCGAAGGGCTCCTTTCCGGTCTTGGGATCGTTCAGGCCACGGGGCTTGAGGGGGCCGTAGCACAGGGTCTGCTTCCCCCGGCGGGCCATGACCTCCACGGGCATACAGCCCTCGAACACATGCTTGTCCTCAAAGCCGTGAACCTCCGCCTCCTGGGCGGCGCACAGCTCGGCCCAGAAGGCGTCGTACTCCTCCTCCGTCATGGGGCAGTTGATGTAGTCCGGGGTCCCCCTGTCGTAGCGGGAGGCGAAGAAGGCGTTCTCCATGTCCACGCTCTCGAAGGTGACCAGGGGGGCCGCCGCGTCGTAGAAATTGAGGGTGCGGCTCTCGGGGAAGAAGGCCCGGATGGCCTCCGCCAGCGGGTCGGAGGTCAGGGGGCCGGAGGCCACGATCACGTTCCCCGACTCCGGGATTTGGGTGACCTCCCCCTCCTCCACGGTGATGAGGGGGTGGGAGCGGAGCTTCTCCGTCACCGCACGGGCGAACCCGTGGCGGTCCACCGCCAGGGCGCCCCCCGCCTCCACCCGGTGGGCGTCGGCGCAGGACAGGATCAGGGAGTCCATGCGGCGCAGCTCCTCCTTGAGCAGGCCCACCGCGTTCTCCAGCTGATCCGAGCGCAGGGAGTTGGAGCACACCAGCTCCCCAAACCACTCGGTATGGTGGGCGGGGGTCATTTTGGAGGGCTTCATCTCCCGCAGGGTGACGGGGACGCCCCGCTGGGCAAGCTGCCACGCGGCCTCCGAGCCCGCCAGGCCTGCGCCGATTACAATAACTGGTTCCATGGGTTCCTCCTTGTGTGGGACTCAGCGGATGAAGTGGGTGCGCAGAGGCTCCTCCCGCTCCGGCAGGCCGTATTTCTCCCGGCCCAAGGCGATGCTCTTGACCAGGAAGGCCATGTTCCGGGCCAGGGTGCGCATGGTCTGGAGGCCCTCGGCGTCCTGGGCGGCCTCGCCGGGCAGGCGGCCGTGGATGCTGTTCCAGTACTGGCTGGAGGCCACCGGCATGCCGCTGATGGTAAAGAATTTGTTCAGCTCGTCAAAGGTGGAGGACAGGCCGCCCCGCCGGGCCGCCGCCACGGCGGCCCCCACCTTCATGGTCTTGTCAAAGGGGGTGGAGTAAAACAGCCGGGTCAGCAGGGCCACCAGGGTGGCGTTGGCCGAGGCGTAGTACACCGGGCTGCCCACCACCAGCCCGTCGCAGGCCTCCAGCTTGGGGGCCAGCTCGTTCACCAGATCGTCGAACACGCACCGGCCCAGCTCGGCGCACTTGCCGCAGGCGATACACCCCCGGATAACCCGGTTTCCCACCTGCACCCGCTCGGTCTCCAGGCCCTCGGCGGCAAACACGGCCTCCATCTCGTCCAGGGCGGCGGCGGTGTTGCCCTTGGGCCGGGGACTTCCGTTGAGCAGCAGAATCTTCATGCCAACACGCTCCTTTTCCGGTTACACGCCCATACACCCCCCCACCAGGGCGATGACCGCCAGATGGGCGGGATAGAAGGCGTAAAAGAACCACTTGGGAATCCGGAGGCCGGAGTGGGTGCGGCAGAGGATCAGCGGCAGGGCCAGCAGGGCGAAGATCGTCCAGTTGACGGCGTGGCCGCCCACCACCAGGGCCAGGGGATCCTCCAGGGAGCCGCCCCACAGGGCGGGAAGCCAGAACAGGATGTACAGCCCCGCCAGCAGGGCGGGTTTGTTCCGGCAGAAGTAAAAGATCAGCATCAGAATGACGCCGTTGTAGTTGTAGTCAAAGCTTCCGAAGGCCAGCACCAGAACCCCCAGTACAAAGAGCCACCAGCGCCGGGTGGTCAGCCCCCACATGGCCAGCAGGCTGAGGAAGAGGGTGAAGAAGATGTTCCAGTTGGTCAGGTTGCCCAGGATATCGTCGGCGTTGAAGGCCAGAATCCAGAAGGGCTGGGACACCACGGCGAAGATCGCCAGCCGCCCCAGGTAGCGCCTGATGTCGTGGGTGTAGAGCAGGCCCACCGTCAGGCAGTAGCAGAACAGTGGGAAGGCCAGCCGGCCGATCCACCGGAACACGGGCGTCTCCGGGAAAAAGGCCCCGCCGATGTGATCCACCAGCATGGCGGCAATGGCGACCAGCTTGAGCAGGTCGGTGTCCAGGTTGGTGCGCAGCTTTCTCTCTTGGGTTTCCATGATCTCATTCCTCCGGTATTTCAACTGAGTCTGCCGTCAGGGGGAATCCCTGACGGCTTCCACCGGTGGAAGCGGGCCTCAGGCCTCGCTCTTGGTCTTGGCCGCGGCTTTTTTCGCCGCCGGCTTCTTTGCCGCCGTCTTCTTGGGAGCGGCGGTTTTCTTGGCGGCCACCGTCTTCGCGGCCGGCTTTTTGGCGGCGGTCTTTTTGGCCGCCGCCTTTTGGGCGGGCTTCTTCTCCTCCTCGGGAGGGGTGCCCTCCGCCGGGCTCTCCGCGGAGGCGGCCTTTTTCTTGTAGCCCCGCTGATCCTCGGGTAGGAAGTTGGGGCACTCCGGGTTGATGCAGAAGGGCTTCTTGAACCCCCGGCCCGACTTCTTGAACAGGGTGTGGCCGCACTCGGGGCAGGTCTCCTTCACCGGCACGTCCCAAGTCATGAAGTCGCACCGCTTGGCCTCGTCCTTGTTGGAGTTGTTCTCGCAGCCGTAGTAGGCGTATCCCCGCTTGGAGGTCTTTTTGAGGATCTTGCCGCCGCACTTGGGGCACTTGCCGGGCATCTCGATGACGATGGGCTGGGTGTGGTCGCACTCCGGCCAGCCGGGGCAGGCCAGGAAGCGGCCGAACCGGCCGGACTTGTACACCAGATTGCGCCCGCACTTGGGGCAGATCACGTCGGACACCTCGTCGGGTACCTTGATGCGCTCGCCGTCCAGATCCGCCTCGGCCTTCTGGAGCTCCTGCTCAAAGTCGCCGTAGAAGTCGCCCAGCAGGCTCTTCCAGTCCACCTTGCCGGTCTCCACCTCGTCCAGCCGCTCCTCCATAGTGGCGGTGAAGGCGGTATCCACAATGTCGGTGAATTTGTCCTTCATCAGGCCGGTGACCACCTCCCCCAGGGGGGTGGGGCGGAGGTTCTTGCCCTCCTTCACCACATACTCCCGGTCCAGGATGGTGGAGATGGTGGGGGCGTAGGTGGAGGGGCGGCCGATGCCCTTCTCCTCCAGGGCCTTGATCAGCGTGGCCTCGGTGTAGCGGCTGGGGGGCTGGGTGAAGTGCTGGTCGGGCTTGAGGGCCTCCAGCTTCAGGGCCTCCCCCTCCTTCAGATCGGGCAGGGGGGACTGGAACGCCTCCTCCTCCTCGTCCTTCCCCTCCACGTACACGGCGGTGTAGCCGGAGAACTTGAGGGCCGAGTGGGTGGCCCGGAAGGTGTATCCCGCGGAGGTCACCTCGATGGACACGCTGTCGTACACGGCGGAGGCCATCTGGCAGGCCAGGAAGCGGCTCCAGATGAGCTTGTAGAGCTTATACTGCTCGGCGGTGAGGGACTTCTTGATGTCCTCCGGGGTCAGGTTCACGTTGGAGGGCCGGATGGCCTCGTGGGCGTCCTGGGCGCCGGATTTGGTCTTGTAGACCCGGGCCTTGCCGGGGTAGTAGTCCGCGCCGTAGCGGGCGAGGATGAAGTCCTTCGCGGCGGCGGTGGCCTCGTCGGACAGGCGGAGGGAGTCGGTACGCATATAGGTGATGAGACCCACGGTGCCCTCCCCCTCGATGTCCACGCCCTCATAGAGCTGCTGGGCGATGGACATGGTCCGCCGGGGCGTCATGTTGAGCTTGCGGCTGGCCTCCTGCTGGAGGGTGGAGGTGATGAAGGGGGGCGCGGGGTTGCGCTGCTTGTCCTGCCGCTTGACGCCGGTGACGGCGAAGGGGGCGTTCTTCACCGCCTCCATGACGGCGTTGACCTCCGCCTCGCTGTTCAGCTCCACCTTCTTCTCCCGGCCGTAGAAGCTGGCCTTGAACTGCCCCAGGTTGGGGGCGATGCGGGAGAGATCAGCGTCCAGGGACCAGTACTCCTGGGGGACGAAGGCCTTGATGTCGGCCTCCCGCTCGCACACCAGCCGGGTGGCCACCGACTGCACCCGCCCGGCGGACAGGCCCCGGCGGATCTTCTTCCACAGCAGGGGGGAGATCTGATAGCCCACGATGCGGTCCAGCACCCGGCGCGCCTGCTGGGCGTTCACCAGATCCATATCGATGGCCCGGGGGTGGGCGATGGAGTCGTTGACCACCTTCTTGGTGATCTCGTTGAAGGTCACCCGGTAGGTCTTGTCGTCCGGGATGCCCAGCATCTCCTTCAGGTGCCAGGAGATGGCCTCGCCCTCCCGGTCGGGGTCGGTGGCGAGGAACACTTTCTCACTCTTCTTGGCGGATTTTTTCAGCTCGTCAATGACCTCTTCCTTGCCCTTGATGGGCTGGTAGTTCAGTTCAAAGCCGTGCTCCACGTCCACGCCCAGCTTGCTCTTGGGCAGGTCGCGCACATGGCCCATGGAGGCCTTCACCTCATAGCCCGGGCCCAGATATTTGCCGATGGTCTTGGCCTTCGCCGGAGACTCGACGATCACCAAATTCGATTTTGCCACAGCATAGTACTCCTTACATACTTAGTCGTCAAAGCGGACGGCAGCGGTAAACCGCTTGCCGGGAAGCTCATTCAGATAGCCCTGAGCCTGCAGCAGGGTCAGGGCAGTGTTCACCCGCCGGGCGGGAATCTCGGTGCGGCCCACGATCTCGTCGGGCACCAGGGCGCGGCCGCTCAGCAGGGCGAAGATGGCCCGCTGTTCGTCCCCCATGGCCTCCAGCTCACTCCGGGGGCGCAGAGGGAGGGGATTCCTCTCCGCCGGACGGGGCACCGGCTCCGGCGCCGGCTCGGCCGCCGCCTCCAGCCGCGCCTCCGCCCCCTCCCGGGACAGCGAAGGGGCCTGCCGCACCTTATGGGGAAAGCGTGTCACATATTCCACCAGAATATCCTGGGCCGAGCGGATCAGCTTGGCCTCGCCCCGGGCGATCAGGCCGTTGGTGCCCGCGCTCATGGGCGCGTCCGCCGGGCCGGGGACGGCGAATACCTCCCGGTTCTGGTCCAGGGCCAGCCGGGCGGTGATCAGCGTGCCGCTGTGCTCGGCGGCCTCCACCGCCGCCACGCCCGCGGACAGGCCGCTGAGGATGCGGTTGCGGATGGGGAAGCGCCACCCCTCCGGCGGGGTGCCGGGCGGGTTTTCCGACAGGATGGCCCCCGCGGCGGCCACGTCCTCGTAGAGTCCCTGGTTGCGCCGGGGGTAGACCACGTCCACCCCGCCGGCCAGCACCGACACCGCCGGGCCGCCGCCCTGGAGGGCCCCCTTGAGGGCGGCCGCGTCGATGCCCTGGGCCAGGCCGGAGAGCACCAGCGCCCCCGACCGGGCCAGCTCCAGGCCCAGCCGCCCCGCCATGGCCACGCCGTAGGGGGTACACTCCCGGGACCCCACGATGGCGACGGCCAGCTCCTCGTCAAAGCGGAAGAGCCGCCCCTTCACATAGAGCACCAGGGGAAAGTCGTGGAGCTGGAGCAGACGCTCCGGGTAGGCCGCGTCCTGGTAGGTCAGCAGGGTGACGCCCAGCCGGTCGCAGTCGCCCAGGATGCGCTCCGCCCGCTCCAGGGACTTGTCCGCCAGGGAGCGGCAAAGCCTTTCACTCAACGAAAGCAGTTCGTACTCCCCGGGGTCGGCGAAGTAGGCCGCCTCTGCGGTGCCGAACCGGCGCACCAGCGCCGCGGCCGTCTCGGGCCGGAGGCCCTCCCGGGTGGTGAGCCACAGCAGATAGGTTAACGCAGCCACGGGATTGCCTCCTTCCGGTTGTTGTCTTGTTCTGTGCCGCGCCAGCGCGCGGTCCCACCGGAGTGGGGCCGTCCGCTGGGGCGGCCTGGCTCAGCGCCAGCCCTCCCAGAGCACCACAGACGCCGCCACGGCGGCGTTGAGGGACTCGCAGCGGTCCCGCATGGGGATTTTCAAAGTCGCCCGGCAGGCGTCCAGCACCGGCTGGGACACCCCCCGCCCCTCGCTGCCGATGACCACGGCGGCGCTGCCCAGGGGAACGGAGCGGATGTCCTCCGTGTCGTCCCGCAGGGCGGCGGCGTACAGGGAGACGGCCGACCGGGCCAGCAGGCCGGTCAGATCCTCCAGCGTCCCCTCCCACACCGGCAGGCGGAAGCAGGCCCCCATGGTGGCGCGCACCGTCTTGGGGGCAAAGGGCTCGGCGCAGCCGGGCAGCAGGAACAGCCCCGCCGCCCCGAAGGCGTCGGCGGTGCGCCAGACGGTGCCCACGTTGCCGGGGTCCTGCACCCCGTCCAGCACCAGCAGGCGGCCCTCCGGCAGCGTCTCCGGCGGAGCGGTGTCCGGCGTCCGGCACACGGCCAGCATGCCCTGGGGTGTCTCCACGGTGGACACCGCCCGCAGCAGCGCCTCCGGCACCTCCACCACCCGCACCCCGGCGGGCAGCTCCGCCGGGGGGGCGGTTCCCTCCGCCACCGCCAGCAGCTCCGGCGGCGGCCCCCAGCGCAGGGCCTCCCCCACCAGCTTGGTCCCTTCGCAGAGGAATACCCCCTGGGCCCGGCGGGTCTTTTTCTCCGCCCCCAGCCTGCGCAGGCGGGTGATCAGCGGATTTTGCCGGCTGGTGATGCGCTCCATGGCGGTCCTCCTTACAAGTCCTGGAGATGGTTGATGTCCTCCGTGCGGCCCAGGGCCACCACCGCATCGCCCGGCTCAATAACATAGCTGGCGCCGGGGGCCACGTTCAGCGCCCCGTCCTTGCCCCTGCGCACGGCGATGATGTTGACCTTGTAACGGGCCCGCACATCCAGATTTTGAATCGTTTCGTAGTGCCACTCCTTGGGCACGGCGGTCTCCACGATGCCGAAATCCTCGCTCAGCTCAATGAAGTTGAGCACGTTGGAGCTGGAGAGCCCCTGGGCCAGCTTGACCCCCATCTCGTGCTCGGGGAATACCACCCGGTCCGCCCCGATCTTCTCCAGCACCTTGCGGTGGACGTGGCTCTGGGCCTTGCAGATGACCCGCTTGACCCCAATCTCCTTCAGATTAAGCGTGATAAGGGCGGAGTTTCCGATATCGTCTCCCACCGCCACCACGGCGCAGTCGTAGTTGCGCACGCCCAGGGCCCGCAGAACCGAGGGGTCCCTGGCGTCGCCGGTGACGGCGTGGGTGACCTTTTCGGCCACCCTCTGCACGTGATCCTCCCGCTCGTCCACTGCCAGCACCTCATGGCCCAGGGAGCTGAGCTCCGTGGCCACGGCGCTGCCAAACCGGCCCAGGCCGATGACAACAAAGGTTTTCATAACGTGGAAAACACTTCCTTTTCTCCTGATGCGGCGCTTCAGCCGATCATGACGTTCATCTCAGGGTATTTGATCTTGGCCGGATGCCTGTTTCCGGTGATAAAGGCGATGGAGAAGGACAGGATGCCCACACGGCCCATATACATCAGCAGGATCAGCAGCCCCTGGGAGAAGGGGGTGAGGGTGGGGGTGATCCCGGTGGTCAGGCCCACCGTGCCCATGGCGGAGGCCACCTCAAAGGCGCTGTCCAGGTAGGGCAGATCCTCCACCGTGGACACCACCATGGAGCTGAACACAAAGACAAACAGCACCACCAGCGCCAGAGTCATGGCATTGAGCACCCGGCGGTAGTGGATCGCCCGGCCGCGGAAGGTGACCTGCTCCCGGCCCATGAGGCCGGAGCGCAGGGCCAGCAGCAGCACGCCCACCGTGGCGGTCTTGAGGCCGCCGGCGGTAGAGCCGGAGGAGCCGCCGATGAGCATCAGCACGCAGGACATGGCCTTGCTGGTGTCGCTGAGGCCGCCCTGGCCGATGGAGTCGAAGCCGGCGGTGCGCAGGGTGACGGACTGGAACAGGGCGTTGAGTCCCTTCTGCCAGAGGGGCATGTCCCCCAGGGTGGCGGGGTTGTCAAACTCCTCCATCAGGAAGAACAGGGCGCCCCCCACGATCAGCACAGCGGTGATGAGGAGCACCATCTTGCTGTAGACCGACAGCCTGCTCCAGCACCGCTTGTCCACAATGTCCTCCCACACGAAGAAGCCCAGGCCGCCCACTACGATGAGGGCGGCGGTGGTGCCCAGCATCAGGGGGTTGTCGTTGTAGCCGGCCAGGCTGCTGAAGGCACCGAAGCGCCCTCCCAGCAGATCAAAGCCCGCGTTGCAGAAGGAGGAGACTGCGTGGAACACGGCGTGCCAAGTGCCCTTGAGGAAGCCGAACTCCGGGATGAGGCACACCGACATGAGCACCGCCCCCGCCGTCTCCATGGCGAAGGTGCCGATGAGGGCGTGGCGCACCACCCGCACCACCCCGTCCATGTCGTTGAGGTTGAGGGTGGACACCATGATAAGCCGCTCCGACAGGCCAATACGCCGGTGGAGGGCGAAGGAGACGAGGGTGATGACCGTCATGAAGCCCAAGCCGCCCAACTGGATCATGGTCAGGATGACCGCCTGACCGAACAGAGTCCACTGGGTCCACGTGTCCACCAGGATCAGGCCGGTGACGCAGGTGGAGGAGGTGGCGGTGAACAGTCCGGTGAAGAACCCGGCGCTCTGTCCGTCCCGGGAGGCGATGGGCAGGGTCAGCAGCAGCGCCCCGATCAGAATAATCGCCGCGAAGGAGCCCGCCACGATCCGGGTGGCGTTGAGGCTCCGGCTGCGGATAAAGCTGTCCCGCAGCCAGAGCGCGCATTTCTTGATCAAAGCCTTGGCCTCCTTAAGGGTGGGATGGAAACGATTTTGACGCAGAAAAGCATGCCGAAGGAAGGATTCCCTTCGGCATGCTCATTCAGTCCGGCGAATTCCAGCCGGGGATGGGAGCAGCGGGGGTATGAAACGCCCGGTCAGCACGCAGATATTCACTTCCCAGGCGCTTCTCCATGGCTCTCCTCATACCCCCCTCGCACTTGCTCCCGCTTCCCGTGGCAGACCGGCTCAATACAGCTTGGCGCCCGCCGGAATGTGGTCGTCCACCATCAGGCAGTGGAGCTTCTCCACGCCCTCCTCGTGGTGTACCGCGGAGATGATCATGCCGCAGGAGTCGATGCCCATCATCTTGCGGGGCGGCAGGTTGGTAATGGCGATGAGGGTCTTGCCCACCAGCTCCTCCGGCTCATAGGTGTCGTGGATGCCGCTCAGGATCACACGGTCCTCGCCGGTGCCGTCATTCAGAACGAACTTCAGCAGCTTCTTGCTCTTGGGCACGGCGGTGCACTCCTTGACCTTCACGGCCCGGAAGTCGGACTTGGCAAAGGTCTCGAAGTCCACGAACTCCTGGAACAGGGGCTCAATCTCCACCTTGGAGAAGTCCACCGGGCCCTGCTCGGCGGCGGGGACAGCGCAGTTGGTTCCAGCCGCGGCGCGCTTGGCGGACTCAGGCTTGTCCAGGGGCTTCATGGTGGGGAAGAGGATCACGTCGCGGATGGAGTCGGAGTCGGTGAGCAGCATCACGCAGCGGTCGATGCCGATACCCATGCCGCCCGTGGGGGGCAGGCCGTACTCCAGGGCGTTGATGAAATCCTCGTCCATCATGCCGGCCTCGTCGTTGCCCATCTCACGCAGGGCCAGCTCGTGCTCGAAGCGGCCGCGCTGGTCGATGGGATCGTTGAGCTCGGAGAAGGCGTTGGCAAACTCACAGTGGTTGATAAACAGCTCGAAGCGCTCGGTGAGGCGGGGATCCTTGGGGGAGCGCTTGGTCAGCGGGGACACCTCCACCGGATACATGGTGATGAAGGTGGGCTGGATCAGCTTCTCCTCCACCCGCTGGTCAAAGGCCTCGTACAGGGCGGTGCCCCAGGTGCGCTCGCAGCCCTCCAGATCGATGCCCTTGGCCTCGGCGGCCTTGCAGGCCTCCTCGTCGTCGGAGATGGCCTCAAAGTCCACGCCCACATACTCCCGGACGGCATCGATCATGGTCATGCGCTTCCAGCCGGGAGTCAGGTCAATCTCGTTGCCCAGCCAAGTCACACGATAGGAGCCCAGGATCTCCTTGGCAGCGGTGGAGAGAACCCCCTCGGCAATGTCCATCATGTCGTGGAAGTCGGCATAGGCCTCATAGAGCTCGATGGTGGTGAACTCCGGGTTGTGCTTGGGATCCATGCCCTCGTTGCGGAAGATGCGGCCGATCTCATACACCCGCTCAAAACCGCCCACAGTGAGCCGCTTCAGGTTCAGCTCGGTGGCGATGCGCATATACATGTCGATGTCCAGGGTGTTGTGGTGGGTGATGAAGGGCCGGGCGGTGGCGCCGCCGGAGATGGTGTTGAGGACAGGGGTCTCCACCTCCAGGTAGTCCCGCTCGTCCAGATACCGGCGCATATGCTTGATGAAGGCGGTGCGGATACGGAAGGCACGGCGCACGTCCTCGTTCATGATCAGATCCACATAGCGCTGGCGGTAGCGCATCTCCTTGTCGGTCAGGCCGTGGAATTTCTCGGGCAGAGGCTGGAGGGACTTGGAGAGAAGCGTCACCTTGTGGGCCTTGACGGAGATCTCGCCCCGCTTGGTCTTGAAGACCTCGCCTTCCACGCCCACGATGTCGCCGATGTCGGTCTTTTTGAACTTGGCGAAGGCCTCCTCGCCCAGCTCGTCCACGCGGACGTAGAGCTGGATGCGGCCCTTGCCGTCCTGCAGATCGCAGAACACGGCCTTGCCCATGCCCCGCTTGGACATGATGCGGCCGGCCACGGAGGTCATAGCGCCCTCCAGGGCCTCAAAGCCCTCCTTAATGTCGGCGGAGTGGTGCTTCACCACAAATTTGGTGATCTGGAAGGGGTCCTGGCCCGCGTCCTGCAGCTCCTTGAGCTTGGCGCGGCGGATCAGGCGCTGTTCGGACAGGGACGGCTGCTCCTCGGGCTGGTTGACGCTTCTCTCTTCTGTGCTCATGACTCTGCTCCTTACTTTTGAATCTCTAAAATACGGTACCTCAGTACGCCGGCGGGGGCCTCCACCTGAACCTCGTCACCCACTGCGTTGCCCAGCAGGGCCTTGCCGAAGGGGGAGTCCTCGGAGATACGGCCGTTCATGGGGTCGGCCTCCTGGGAGCCCACCACCTGGTAGCTCTCCTCCTCCTCGAACTCCAGATCCAGTACCTTGACCTTGGAGCCCAGGCGGACGGAATTGGGGTCGGTCTCATGCTCCTCGATGACCACATAGTTGGCCAGGATGTTCTCCACCTCCGCGATGCGGGAGTAGAGCTTGCCCTGCTCGTTCTTGGCCTCGTCGTACTCACTGTTCTCGGACAGGTCGCCGAAGGAGCGGGCCTCCTTGATCTGGTCGGCGACCTCCTTCTCCCGGACGGTCTTGAGATAGTTGAGCTCCTGCTTGAGCTCCTCCAAGCGCTCCGCGCTCAGCTTAAATTCTTTCGCCATTGCCGTATGCGCACACCTTTCTTTTTTGCTTCTTCCTTATCGGTCAAAAGGCCTCAACCAGGCCTCTTCTGAAATCTCAACAGAAACATTACGCCACGTTAATACGATATTATAGGTAGTTTCCCACCTTCTGTCAAGTCAATTATTTCCCATCATGTGGCATGAATCCGGATCTGTCCCTCTGTCAGGCGGCCGCACTCCCACAACAGGGACAGCAGCGGAAGGGGGGCCAGGTCCGGCGGCAGCCCTCCCTCCTCCGGTATGGGGCGCAGGCCGGCCAGCCCGGGCGCAGGGCCGTACAGCCGGAGCACCGTTCCCCTCTCCTCCCCGCCCGGGCCGAAGGCCAGGGTCACGTCGGGGGCCGCCCCGCCGGGCCGCAGCACCGCCGCGCCATACTCCTCCCGCAGCCACGCCGCCAGTTCCTCCCCCTCGCCGGGCACATCCACCACCAGATGGCGCACTTGGGGACACAGGCGCGCCGCCGCAGCAAACAGCGGCCGGCTCACCCGGGGGCCGGACAGGGCCACAGTGGCCCGCACCCGCAGTATGCCCGCCCGCCGGAGCGCGGCCAGGGCCAGGGGGACGGCGATAGCCTGGCAGAAGGGCTCCGGATCCACACTCCGCAGCCCCTGTCCCTCCAGCGCGGGCCAGTCGGGAAAATCCTCCGCCGTCAGCGCCCGCCGTACTCCTGCACGGTACAGGGCCGCCGCCCCCTGCTCCGCCCGTCTCTTCCGCCTGTCATCCCGCAGACCGGGGCGGACCGGCACCGACACCCGCAGACAGCGCAGGCCCAGCACCCGCTCCTCCGTCACCACCGGGCGGCGGCCCCGCCGCTCCTCCAGCGCCACAATTCCCACCAACCCCATCACCTCGGGAACAGGATATGCGCCGGGGCCCGGTTTATGCGGGCGGAGGATATCGGAAGCGCCGGGGGTTAGTGCCCCCGGCGCTTCTCCTTCTTTTTCTCCTGGCGGAGGCGGAACCTGCGCTCCTCCTCCGCCGCGTCCCTTTGGCGATGCCGCTGCGCCCGTTCCGCCCTGCGCGCCTCCCGCTGGAGCTGGAGGGCCTGCTGGGCCTTCGTGCCGGCGCCGGTTTTCTCTGGACGGTTCCGCGCCTGCCGCCGGGCCCGCTTGGGATTCTCCCGGCCGGATGGACGCCGGGGCGCCTCTACCGCTGGACTAAAGTCCAGGCCCCGCCACGCCGACAGGAGCCACTGCCAAACCTCTCCGTCCTTCGGCTCGGCGCCGAAGGTATGGCGGCACACCTCCAGGCGCCCCTCCGCCTCCCGCTCATACACGCCCACCCAGAAGGGGTCGGCAAACCAGACCGTCAGCCTCGCATAGCCGCATTCCATATGAAGTTGTCCTCCTTAAATATAGGTCTTGCGCGGAGCGCGGACAACCAAGGAGGCAGGTTACTGACGGTCCCGGGGGCGGGACGCTCCCCCGGACCGCGCCCGGACTACCAACCGGGCCGTGTTTTTCGTTCCGCCCTCTGATTATCACCCCGGTTCCGCCGCTTGTCAACCCCCGCGCCTCACCTTTCCTTTACGATATCTTACAAAGAGTTTAGCTTGTTTTACACCACGCTGATAGCGCACTCCCCAATCTATCCGCTATCATGGCAGCGTACCGAGCGCATCAAAATAACTTTGGAGGAATCAGAATGAATTGGAAGCGTCCCCTGGCCCTGTCCACGGCCGCCCTGATGCTGGGCACGGCCCTGGCTGCCTGCGGCAATCCCACGGCCGCCGCGCCCGATCCCACCCCCACGCCTGCCGCCGAGGTTCAGTCCCTCTCCACCACCGGCTCCACCGTCAAAGCCCCCAAATACGTGTTTCTCTTCATTGGCGACGGCATGAGCTATCCCCAGATCCAGTCCACATCCGATTTCCTGGGTGCGCTGAACGACGCCGACTATCGGCAGGCCCAGCCCAGCCTGGACGACAACGGCGGAGCCATTCTGGACGGTCCCGAGTACCTCAACTTCATGAACTTTGAGGCCGCCGGCTCCGCCGTGACTTATGACTCCAACTCCTTTGCCCCCGACTCCGCCTCCACCGCCACCTCCATCTCCACCGGCTACAAGACCTACTCCGGCTCCATCAACGTGGACGAAACCGGCACCATTTCCTACGAAACCATTGCCGAACAGCTCCACGCCCAGAAGGGCTATTCGGTGGGCGTCATTACCTCCGTCAACCTCAACCATGCCACCCCTGCCGCCTTCTATGCCCACCAGGCCAGCCGTAATGACTACTACGACATCGGCCTGGAGCTCATCGACTCCGGCTTTGAGTACTTCGCCGGCGGCGGCCTGCTCAAGCCCACCGGCGCCGAGGGAGATCAGGCCGATCTGTACGCCCTGGCGGAAAAGGCGGGCTATCATGTGGTCAAGACCCAGGCTGAGGCCGAGCAGGTCACCGGCGGCCCGGTGGTAATCATCGACGAGCACCTGGCCGACAGCGACGCCATGGCCTACGAGATCGACCGCACTGACGACATGTGGGCCCTGGCCGACTACGTGGAAAAGGGGATTGAGGTGCTCTCCCAGGACAAGGACGGCTTCTTTATGATGTGCGAGGGCGGCAAGATCGACTGGGCCTGCCACGCCAACGACGCCGCCTCCACCATCCACGACACGCAGGCCCTGGCCGATGCGGTACAGGTGGCCATCGACTTCGCCAAGGAGCACGCCGATGAGACCCTGATCCTGGTCACCGGCGACCACGAAACCGGCGGCCTCACCATCGGCTTTGCCGGCACCGACTACGACACCTATCTGGATCTGCTGGAGAGCCAGAAGATCTCCTACGCCAAGTTCGACAGCGACTACGTGTCCAGGTACAAGGAGGACAAGACCTCCTTTGAGGATGTCCTGAAGGATGTGGAGGCGCTCTTCGGCCTCAAGACCCAGGGCGAGGAGGGCGATAAGCTGGTGCTCACCGACTACGAGCTGGAACAGCTCCGCGCCGCCTACGAAAAGAGCGTCAACGGCACCGCTGCCAGCCAGTACGAGCAGGAGGAATACGTGCTCTACGGCACCTACGAGCCTCTGAGCGTCACCCTCACCCACATCATCAACAACAAGTCCGGCATCTCCTTCACCTCTTACAGCCACACCGGCCTGCCCGTGGCCGTGCTGGCCCACGGTGTTAACGCCGGGCAGTTCAACGGCTACTACGACAATACTCAGATCTATCACAAGCTGGCCGGCATGCTCGGCATAGCCTAACCCCTGCTTTCCCACTTCCATACAGCCGAGGCGGATGGGGTCTCCCGACCCCATCCGCCTCGGCGCAGAAAGGACTTATCCATCTATGCGTTTTCTACGTGACCCCGCCCAGCGCCGCTATTATGTCCCCGTCGTGCTCTGCCTGGCGCTGACCGCCCTGCTGCTCCTCCTCCCCACCGGGTATGAAGGGGCCGTCCAGTACCAGGAGGCCGACCGCTGCGCGGCCCGGGTGCTGGCGGTGGACGACTCCACCATCGTGGACACCGGGCTCGTCCGCTCCGGTGAGCAGCGCTGCACTCTGGAGCTGCTGGGCGGCCGGTTTCAGGGACGGACCGCCACCGGCATCAACATGCTCAACGGCTCCCTGGAGCAGGACAAGCTATTCGCCCCCGGTGACAAGGCCATGGTGGTGGTCAGCTGCCAGGGGGACGAGATTCTCTCCGTCACCATGACCGACCACTACCGCATCGGCAAGGAGGCTCTGCTGGCCGCCGTCTTCGCCGTGTTCCTGATCCTCTTCGCCGGGCGTACCGGCGTGCGGGCCATCGTCTCCTTCGTGCTGACGGTGCTGATGCTGTGGAAGGTTCTGGTGCCCCTCTACCTCAAGGGCTGGAACCCCATCCTGGTCGGCCTGGCGGTTACTCTGGCCCTCACCCTGCTGATCATCGCCCTGGTCTACGGCTTCGAGCGGCGGTGCGCCGCCGCCGTGTCGGGTGCGTTCCTGGGTATACTGGTCACATGTGTGCTGGGCATTGTGTTTACCGACCTGTTTCAGATCCACGGGGCCGTTATGTCCTACTCGGAGAGTCTGCTCTACTCCGGGTATCAGGATCTCAACCTGACCCAGATCTTTATGGCGGCGATCTTCATCGGCTCCTCCGGCGCGGTGATGGATCTGGCGGTGGATATCACATCTGCGGTCAACGAGGTAGTGAAAAAGCGCCCTGATATCTCCCGCTGGGAGGCGGTACGCTCCGGTATGAATGTGGGGCGGGCGGCCATGGGCACTATGACAACCACCCTCCTGCTGGCCTACTCCGGCGGCTACGTGGCCCTGCTCATGGTCTTTATGGCCCAGGGCACTCCACTCTATAACATTCTCAACTACAAGTATGTCGCCTCAGAAATCATACACACCATCGTGGGTTCCTTCGGTCTGGTGACTGTGGCTCCCCTCACCGCCCTGACCAGCGGCTTTCTGCTGGCCGGGCAGAGAGAGCCCAGCCTCCCCACGCCGCCTGTCCGCCGGGCGGCAGAGGGGCAAAGCGCTCCGCAGGGCGATTCCGAGCACGACCGCCGCTTGCTGCGGCTCCTGATGCGGAGATGAACCATCCGGGTTCCCTTTCACGTTGGATCTAACGACTTTTGCGAAAGACTGAACCCCACCGGCTTCGCCGGTGGGGTTTTATCCCTTCCCTAAAAGCGAATGTTGGCGCGGGTCATGCCCAAGCTGGTCTCCAGCTCACCGATCGTCATTCTGCTCGCCTCCTTGTCTCCACGGTAGGGTATCAAGTGGGTTTACAGTCAAGACTTTTTTACCGGATTTTCAGCAATTCCAGCGCGGCGGCCAATTGAGTATCCTCCGCTCCGGTGTTGTATACCTCCGCGTCCAGGGTCAGGCCGGTGCCGATAAGGGAGGCGCCACTTCCGGTGAAGTAGGCGCCGGTGGAGATGGCCACGGCGCCGCCGTGGGGCAGAGGGAAGGTCTGCTGGGAGTAGCCCTTGCCGCTGGTGGGCTCCCCCACGATCACCGCCGCGCCCTGCTCCTGGAGTTCGGCGGCGAAAAACTCGGCGGCGGAGTAGGTGTCGGCGTTGACCAGCACCGCCATGGGCAGCTCCACGCACTCCGGGCCGGAATAGGTGATCTCCTCGTGTCCCGCCCGGTCGCGGCTGATGAAGATGGGGCCCTCGGGCAGCAGGAAGTCCAGCATGTCGGTGAGCTGGCTCAGGTAGCCGCCGCCGTTGTTCCGCATGTCAAAGACCAGCGCCTCCGCCCCCTGCTCCCGGAGCTGGGTGACGGCCTCCTCCAGCCGCTGGGCGCTGTGGTCGTAGAAGTTGAGCAGGCGCACATAGCCCACCTTTCCCTCCAGCATCCGGCTCTCCACCGGATCGGTCTCCAGCTCGGCCCGCTCCACCTCCACGGTGCGGGCCGTCCCGTCCTCCCCCAGCACCTCCAGGGTGACGGTGGTGTCCGCCTCCCCCTGGATGAGATTCGCGCCCTCATAGCGGGCCTCTCCCGCCAGGGAGACGCCGTCCACAGCGGTAATGACCTCCCCGGCTTCCAACCCAGCCGCCTCGGCGGGGCCCCCGGCCTCCACTCCGAGGATATAGAGTCCCTCCTCCCGTGTGTAGTTGACGGTAATCCCAACCCCCACATACTGGTTGGTGCGGCGCTGGTTCTGGGCCTCCAGCTCATCAGCCGTCAGGTAGTAGCTCCAGCGGTCGCCCAGGCCGGACACCATGCCCTCCAGGGCGGCGTCCACCACCTCTGTCTCGTCATATTCCCCCACAAAGAGGGTGTTGACCAGCCGCAGCCCCTCCACCAGGGAACGCCCACCCTCCCCCATCCAGGCACGGACGGCCAGGAGTCCGCAGCCCAGCACGGCAGCGGCGGTGAGTGCAATGGCCAGCAGAAGCTGGGCCAGGGAAAAACGTTTCTTTCGCACGGGATCAGATCCTTTCCAGAAAAACCAGCGCGGGCGGAGGCCGATGCCTCCGCCCGCCTCTGGGCCTTGCCCGCGCACAGCGGGCGGAATTTCCACAGCAACGCGGCCCTGCCGCTATCCGGACATTACCAGGGGTGGGTCAGGCTCAGGCTGGGGAACTTGCTCTCCGGGTCCACACGGGTGTAGTTGTCCCGCACCTCCAGGTGCAGGTGGTTGCCCGTGGAGCTGCCGGTGGTGCCCACATAGCCGATGGTCTGGCCCTGGGACACCATCTGCCCCTCGCTCACCGCCCGGGAGCTCATGTGGGCGTAGAGGGTGGAGTTGCCGTTGCCGTGGTCGATGACCACGTAATTGCCGTAGGAGTAGTGGTAGGCGGAGGTGACCACCTGTCCGCTCTTGCAGGCCTGAATGGGGGTGCCGCCAGGGGCGGGGATGTCGATGCCGGTATGGCTGTGGGCCTTGCCGGTGATGGGGTGAATGCGGTAGCCGAACAGAGAGGTCAGCCGGTAGTAGCCGGGCAGCGGCCACAGGTAGTTGGTCTCCGAGTCGATGGTGACATTGTTTTGCCGGCGCTCCTCCTCCAGTTGCTTCTGCTTCCGGGCGATCTCCGCCTGGATCTCCGCCGCGCCCTCCATCTCGTCGTCCAGTTGGCGGTTGAGCTCCGCCGCGTCGGCATTGATCTGGTCCAGCAGCTTCTGGGCCTCCGCCACCTTGGCCTGCTGCTCCGCCTTCTTGGCCTCCTGCTGGTCCTTGGCCGCCTGCTCCTCCGCGCGGGCGCTCTCCAGCTCCGCCTGAAGCCGCTCCAGCTCCTGCCGGGCCGCGGTCAGCTCCTCCATGACCTGGTTG